>ERZ772871.18-NODE-18-length-294430-cov-19.2302_pt1 | contig 294430 bp, 258 predicted proteins | sample MGYA00511899_ERZ772871 | MGnify/ENA primary metagenome ERZ772871 (study PRJEB29015, sample SAMEA2737693) | human gut metagenome | biome: human gut; feature: human-associated habitat; material: faeces | place: China | collected 2012 ...
CATGTGTTCAACATAACTAATAAATCAATGTGTCCAGATTTCTGGGTACATATCATCATACAGGGGCTATATAAAGGGAGTTTTATTGGGTTTTACTTAATGCTTTTAATACTTTTGCGAAAATGTTTTATGCTTCAGTTGTTGAAGTCTTTTCAGTTTTTGGTGCTTTATTTATAACTATTTCACTTACAGTTGTTCCGTCTTCTGCGTAAACGATAGTTACTACATCATCAGCACTTATGTCAGAATAAGTACATTCTGTTTTCTGATGATTTTCGCCCATCTTATAAATCTTTACAGAAGAAAGGTCAATAGTTGTAGTTTCTGATGAGAACTTCATTTCAGGCTTTTCGCCCTTTTCGCCACTATGCTTTTCAGGAGGAGTAGTAGTGTCACCCTCAGGCTTAGTAGGAGGTTCAGGTCTGTCAGTACCGTCATCGTTAGCACTAGGCTTTTCAGGAGGAGTAGTAGTGTCTCCGTCAGCCTTAGCTGGAGGTTCAGGTCTGTTAGTATCATCTGTAGCATTGTCAGGTCTTTCAGGCTTTTCTGCCTTAGTTACTGTAATAGTATCAGATGTTACAGATGTAACCTTTGCCATATCACCTTTTTGTCTTTCGCCGTCTTTGTGTTTGTTTTCTACTGTAACAGCAGAACCAGAGGCTGTTGTGTCACTTGGTGTTGCTGCACCTACTGAGCATACACCACAAACTAAAGTAAGAACTGAAAGTGCAATTAATAAATTTTTCTTCATAATGGATTACCTCCTTAAATTATTGCTTTGTTTTGTTTACAAGGATATAATAACCCAGCAACATTAATTTAAAAATAATATAGGATTAGGAAATAATTAGAAAATATTTTAAAAATTATTAAAAGAAAAACTCCTACCAAAGTTGAAAGTTGGTAGGAGTAAAAATGCACTTGGAGGCATACATTATAAAATTTTTATTAATAATCTCGGTCTAACTGTATACTATAGGATTCGCCATTACCAATATTAGATAATGTAACGGTAGGATTAGAACCGGTTAAATCAACAGTAACATTACTTGTGTATGTTTCTTGATAACCACTACTGTAGCTACAAGTTCCGGAAATATCAAATGTGAATTTTCCATTATTTATAGCAATATTATTGAAATAGTTTTCATTAGACCATCTTTCTTCCCATGTAGCATCATCGCCTAAAACAGAATAACCAGTGTCGTTACTATAATAACCACTTGTGTATGTAAGACGGTTAAAAGTGAAATTGCCATAAATTTTGCCCTTATAAACTTTATCAATGGTTAAGTAAATGTACTTGTTTTCCTTATCACCACCACCGTTGCCTGTACTATAAACATAAGAACCTACAAATTTCTGATATTTAGCATCAAGTTTTATAGTTTCTATAGCTGAATTAAACTTATTAACAGAATTTTCAAGACTTCTAACTTCATTATTTATTTCGTCTTGAGTAGCATTTCTTTTTTCTAAAATGCCATTAGCCTTATTAATAGCTGTGTTTAATGTATTTAATTCAGAACTAACATCATATCCATCACCGTTTTTAGTAGCAGAATTAGCTTTATCAATAGCTGATTTTAGAGATGTTCTGTCTGCATCAGATAACTTACTTTCATTAAGTCCGTCAATAGCCCCTTGCAATTCTGTACAAATTAAATTTCCGTCATATACAGCACAAGATTTAGACTTCTTTTCTTTAGCCCATTCTATTTTCTGCTCTAAAGTATCTTTGCTGACCTGTAAACATTGTCCTACTTCATTACCGACAACAGCATCTTTTAAAGTGTTTTCAGCTTGGGATAATGTATCTTCAACCTTTTTCTGTAATTCCCCATCAATTTCATAATCAATGGTTTTTACTTCAGATTTTTCCCCTACTCCGTTTATAACAAAGTATTTAAGCTGACAGTCGTTTTCAATCTTAACACCATTGTAGTAAAGATTGGATTCCTCTGTTGGTTCACTACCGTCAGTAGTATAGAAGATACCTCTACCTAATATAGTAGCGTCAAATTCCATTTGAACATTAGGAGGATATACATAAGTGCCACCGTTTGGCTCTATGTAAGGAATTTCCACAGGTGTTTTGCCTATTTCAATCCATTTCTTTACAGTATCGTCAAGGTTTTTCTCCCCTACTTTGTTGGCGTAATTTTCTACCATTTTGTAGGCTTTAAATGAGTTTACAGGGTTTATAGTGACAACAAGTTTTTCCAATAATTCTCTGTTTTTAGGCTTTGCTCTTTGTACTACTAAGGCATAGTTGCAAGCCTTTTCATATTCAGAGTTTTTAATATACTTGTCTATCTTTTCAAGGGCTTTTTGTTGGTTTACAATACCAAATTTAGCACCGTCAATAACACCTGTGTACATAGCCCCAAAACAACCACCACATAATATAACTACAATAGCAATAATAATAGCTAAGGCATTTGATTTCTTAGGTTGTGGGTTGTTTGTTGGCATATCGTAATACATATTTTGGTTATCATAGCCATTGTATGTATTGTCAAAATTTCCGTTGTTGTCTTGAGGAGGAAGTATAGGAGTGCCACAATTAGGGCAAACTCCTGTACTTTGGTCCTCTATAGGACAACCACAGTTAGTGCAAAAAATCTTATTTTCGTCCATTTATATTACCACCTAACTAACTGTATTAGTAAAGACTGTCAAGATAATCAGTCCAGTAATTAATACTGTCATTTACAGCTTGGTCTGCCTGCATTGAGGCAAATAATAAACCTAAGATAATCATAATAGGTAAAATAGCTATAATAAAGGCAAATACTTTATTTTGTAAGAAAGGAGTGTTACTTTTGTCAGTAAGCATAGATTTAAAATACTGAACAATACTAATTTGACCGCCGTACATTTTATGATTTTTATAAATATGTACAGCTGAAATAATAAATGCTATAGTATATAAAGTATTTCCAAATGAAGCAGATTTAATTATAAGAATTATAAGACCTAGTATGACTAAACCAGCACTTATCATACCCTTTAAATTGCCACTTTCCTTAACAGAGTTAAAGCCATTGTTAAAAGAGTTGCCCATTCCATTCATATTAGGCATATGTGGATTAAACTGGCGGTTTTGCATATTAGGGTTAAACTGGTTCTGCATATTAGGATTGAACTGCCCATTAGGATTGAACTGCCCATTCTGCATATTAGGATTGAATTGGTTGTTCATATTAGGCATTTGCTGGTTAAACTGTTGCTGACCAAATTGACCGTTCATATTTTGCATTTGAGGGTTAAATCCTTGCATATTAGGGTTAAACTGGTTCTGCATATTATGATTAAACTGACCATTCTGCATCTGAGGATTGAACTGGTTCATATTAGGCATTTGCTGGTTAAACTGTTGCTGATTAAATTGACCACCCATATTAGGCATTTGTGTATTGCCCTGTGCCTGCTGTGTGTTAGGTTGTGTTGGAATATTGTTAGTTGTTTGTTCAGTAGCTGTATTTTCAGTCTGAACAGGGTCTGTACAATGGCAAACCTCGCCGTCAGCTAAGGCTCTACCACAATTTCTACAAAAAGTTCCCATAAGTATCTCTCCTTTATTTTGAATTTTTTATAGTTTACTCAACAATTCAGTTTTCTTTTGATTAAACTCTTCTTCGCTGAGAATACCATTTTCCTTTAATGTAGCCAATTTCTGTATTTGGTCTAATACATCAGGCTGTTGCTGTATAATAGTAGGTTGGCTTGCAGCCTGTTTTTGTTCTTTTCTGCATTGATGATAGATAGCAACTACTCTTTCAGCCTCTGGCTTAATAAGTGTATTTATTTTGTGCATACCACCGGCAAAGTGAATAACAAGGTCACAAGTGTTAGTAAGAGAAGTAATGGCAGTATCTAAAAGCATACCAGTTAAGTCACTTGATTTAGAATTTTGGTCTGTGTTCATAGCTGTTATGTCTTCGTAGTAAAGCTGTTTTACATTAGCTGTAGCACCAAATAATTCTCTGTCCATTATGATGACCTGTTTTGTAGTACAAACTATGTAATCCTTGGCAGTAAGGGAGTCTAAACCCCATGCAAAATACAACATAAGCTCGTCATCATATACCATATATTTTTTGATTTGGCTGTAGATATTTTCCCCAATTTTTTCTCTGATTAAGTCATTAACTTCTTGGTCAGTAATTTCAAAATCCTGCTTTTCAATACATTGGAAGTAGTTGTTTAATGTTATAAAATCTTCTTCCCTGTTGTCTACAACATCAATTCTGGCTAAATCCACTTGGTCACATTTGAAAATGTAGAAGTTGTTGCACTTTTCAAGATAAAACATATTTATGTTTGCACAAGGCACATAGCCTGTAGCGAAGTAGTTAGGATTTTCGTCAAGACAAATTTTAAAGTAGAAATTTTGGTCAGTAACTAAAAATTCCTGTTTTCTGTTATCTATTAAGTGAAATAAATTCTGTTCTGCCTGACAATTTGGAAATAGGCTTATAAAATACTTCAACTTCTTATTGTCAAGGTAAGGATACATTGAAATATATGATTTTTGAACACTACTGGCAGGTAACAAAATCTTGTCATAAAATTCTTTTGTAAAGGACATAATTTTGTCTACACCTATGCCACCGTAAAAACCGCCCTTGCTGTCATCGCCATATTGAAGAATGTTGTTTGCAATTTCCTGAGCCTTAGAGTTTGCATAAGCTCTGTACTGTGCGTCTAAGGCTGCTGCTTCTGCTTTTCTTTGAGCATTCATAGCAGCTTTGTTTGCCATATCTTCTTTTATTTTCCCTATACCATTTCCGATGCTATCTAAAAATCCCATACTATCACTCCTTTATTTTGTTTTCTTTCTTGTAATCTCTCAATATTCTTTGAATAGTCTTTTCAGAATATCCATATTCTTTGGCTAAAGCCTTGGTGTTACTGCCGTTATATCGGCGTATAATAAGTTGTCTGACACTTTTGGTATCCAATAGCCTTTGAGGAAAATTAACTTGACTGCCTCTAAACATTCGATATACTGTGAGGGTAGCCTCAAGACCTATTTGGTCATTTAATTCTTTATATATCTTTTGAAAAAGTTGTGTATTATACTCACAAATAGATACCACCTCACTTTCAGATTAGTTTAGCATAGTGTTTGGTGTAAAACAAACGACATTTTTCCCGTAAATGAGCCTGCTATTTACACAAACCCTAAATAAATATTGCTTTTTTGTGGTTTTTACAATTACAATTTTAGTAAAATAAATAGACAGTTATTGTCTGTTTATAAAGTTTGTAGAATTTTGGGAAAAAATTTTTATGAAAATAAAAAAATCCCCATTAAGGGGATAAAAAATGACTATTCAAAAGAATAGCCAAAAAACGAATATAAAGATATAAATTAAAAAGGAAGCCGGACGCATCCAACTCCCTTAGGTTTAGTCCGAAGACATCGCCGCAATTCTATGCTTTAGTATATCATAGAATAAAGAAGAAGTCAAGAACTTTATAAATACTCTTTTAAAGTTCTTAATTTACTTCTTGTATTAGTATATACAATTTGATTGTAAATATTCGCAGGAACTAATTTTCTAAATTTTTCACAGGCATCTTCAAATTGGTTAATAAATGATAGGATGTCTTTTTTGTTGCATTTTAAAGTTTTCATTATAAATGCAATTAAAATTATATAATCAAGTATAGAGTTAAAATCTATACTATTAATATTAGTTTCGGCAGTAATATAACGATTAATACAAAGATTAATGTTGTTTTTCCTAAATCTGGTATCAAAAATGATATTGTTATGGGCAATTGAATTTCTCAAATCTTTTATAGTGTAAACTATTATTTCAGTAAGTCTACCATCGCTGTCAAAGTTTCTTTTGAAGCCTATTAATTTGGAGATAGACAACCTAGTGTCTTTATTTAAGCAGGATAAAAAATCTCCAAAGGTACCTAGAGTTAACATTTCAAAAATAGCCCAAATAGGTATAGATTTATCATTTTCATAATAATGATGAACAATATTATTTTTTCCGTAGTTATATGAAAGAATATTATATATACTATTTCTTAATTTTAGTCTTTTATTTAATGCTTTTTTTAAGTTATTTTGACTATGGTCTTTATAATCATTCAAAAGCTTGACATATATATCATTGAAACTATTACTAGAAGTTTTAGATAATATAGTTTCTAATGTATAATTTTTTAAAGCTGTTTCCAAAAACATAACCTGAGGATATAAAATGGTTTTTAATTTCATATCAAAATCGTAGACAGCTTGTATTTCATTAAATTTTGTATAGGTAATTCTCCTACTAGGATTATAAAAATATCTGTAGCCTTTATAACCATGAAAATACCCGATATATCTTAATTTTCTCTTTTGAACACTACCGTTAATATCTATACATTTTTCATTTCGCATATATGCCATAAGTGCATTTATACTTTTAGGTTTATTTTCCAACACAATGCCCCCTAGAATAAGATTTATTTACATTTTATCATATATGTGTATAATAATGCAATATCAAACAAAAGGCAGCCCCATTGGGACTGCCCTTCTGTATATATACTATAATACTTTTAAAAATTATAATACTGGAATTAAATCGTAGAACTTTTCTACGTCTTCGTCGTTTAATACAGCCTGAATAATATCGTGACCTAATGGTAATAAATCAGGAGTATCGAACTGCTTTAACTGTTCCTTGAAGAAATCAGTAAGCATCTTAGCACCTTCGTCATAAGCTGCCTGACCAACTCTAGGCTGCTTATCTACCTGTAAAAGACCAGTAGGGATTACTTCGCCGTCCATCTTAATAGACTTTGGAGAGTAACCAAGAATAGAACAACGAGAAGGTACAAGTGATTCCTTCTTGTACTTTAAGCCACCTCTACGAGAAAGGTATTCTCTAGTAGCCCATTCACCAGCGAAACCAACCTTGTAGCAACCAATGTACTGGTTAGGAATAAGGATATATCTAGTTTCTGGTGTATTTAAAATCTGTTCAAGAAGAAGGTTAGCCTGGTCAACCTTTTTACCAGTAGCGAAAGGCCAGTAAGAACCTACACCTTCACTCTTCATAGCCATAGCAGAGCTACTGTTATCAATAATAGATGGGTTAGCATAACCTCTTGGTGCAACTAATCTCCAAATCCAAGCAAGTGCTGGTGGAAGAATGTGGAACATACCAATGATACCATAGTTAGGCTTGTCGCTAGTTGTAGGAGGAGTACGGATACCGAAGCTTCGGATATCAATTTCTCCAACGCCGTTGACAATGTTCTTCTTAACCTTACGAGGCATAATAACTCTAGGGTTAGGACAAGGCTTGCCAGGAGCATCTTCAATATGGTCCCAAATAAGACAAGTTGAACCAGGAACAGCATCTTCATTAAGGAAAATCATTGGTTCCTTTGGATGGATAGTAGCTTCTTCAACTTCAGGGTCTGTACCATAGTGAACAATGTGGTCAACTCGTAAGAACCAACCGTATTCAGCATCAGCAACAACGAGCTTGCCTGACTTGTTCTGAAGTGATGGATGAGCAAGAGCCATATCATCAGTTACAGGGTGAAGTGTTGAAGTATCAGCAATGTTTACCTTGATTTCTTCGCCTGATACAATATCAGTTGCAAGTAATAATCTACCGTCTTCCTGTCTATGGAAAGGTTCAGTCATTTCTGACTTACCACCACCAGAAGCACCTTCGTGCATGATTGTAAGTTCAAGTTCGTATGGAGTTACAATCTTAACAGTTGAAGCGTGGAGAGTTACCCAACCTTCCTGTTCACCGATGTGAAGAAGGATACTGTAAACACCCTTTTTAGCTGATGGACCTGGGTAAAGGTTGTAGCTAAATACTTCCTGCATATCGTAAAGTCTGTTATGAACAACTACCTGCTTACCTTCATAGTATAAATGTCTGAAAGGTGGAGCAACATAGATGATAGCCTTTGGCTTAAAGAAGTTAGGAACTTTGTCGCAAGGAATAAAGCCCTGTAATTCAGCAATCATAGCTGCAAAGAAAGCTGCGTTCTTTGGAACGATTGCAAGAGAAGCATAACCAAGCTTCATATCTTCGTTACCAGAATAGAAAGGAACAAGTACAAGACCGTCTCTTTCCTTGAGCCACTTGAAAGTTTCCTGTCTAATAGGCTCAAAAGGCTTGCCAAATCTCTCCATATGTGTTGGCTTGTCTGTTGGAAGGTCATCAGCGATAACCATTGAATTAGGGTCTCTTCTACGCATTGAAGTATCGTCGAAGTTTACTGAAAGACCGTTCTTACACTTAGTAATGTAGGCTTCTCTAATAGTTTTACCGTTAACATCAAAGTTAACATCATAAGTCATATTATCCTTGCCACCGAGAGCTAAATCAAAAAGATGTTCTTTTGTGTCAGGAATAATAATTTCCGCACCACCTTCGATAATCTCCTTCACATGAGGTGGAAGAACCATTTTTTTGATAATCTCTTTGTAATCTTTACTCATTTGAAAATGTCCTCCTTAATAAAAAATCACTATCGTGTTTTATATACAATACTATATAGTTAAGAAGCTATAATGGTTATATGATACCACTAATTATTTAAAAATGCAATATCCTAACCCCCAAAATTCACTTTTTATTAATTATTACTATTTATATTCTATCTAAAAATGGAAAAACTGTTATTTTTATATCATTAAAAATAACCTATTGTCAGAAAAAATTAATTTTTCAATCTTCAGCACAAATTATGAATTTTTTTTGTATTTTATCATTCAAAATTCCCCTTTTGTTTTCGTTGTATTGTTTTCAAAAATATGGTATACTAAAAAGAGTGGTATGCTGTTTTATAAAAATACATATGAAAAATATATATAATGAAAAAACTAAGTTTTTTCTTTGTTATTATGCCACCAAAATACAAATGTAAGGAGATAATTTATGGGAAAATTGAGTAAAAGTAGTAAAGCCCTAATAGGCTTTATTGTATTTTTAATAGTAGCTTTTTTGATATATGTAGCAATATCGGGCATTATAGGTTCTAAAAGACAAACAATGAAGGGAACAGACCAAACTTTTGGTGCTGTTGAATTGCCTTTAAATAGTGAACTTACAGGTTTAGGACTTGATAATTCTGTTGTTTCAGACCATATTGATAAAGAACATCAGCTTCATGATTACAAAATAGACTTGCAGAAAAAGGCAATTACATATAACTACTATACAAGAGAGGCATCTTATGGCGACAAGTTTAAGGTAATTACTTACTCTACAACTCAGGATAATTTTGAAAAAAATATAATTCCAAAATCAGATATTACAGATTCAGGACTTAATGGTATGCCAGCTAAATATTTTAATGGCACATATTACTATGTAAGTGATAATTATAAGCCTACAGAACAGGTGCAAAAAGCCCTTAATGAAGGCAAGATTATTATGGATAAAGGTAATGAAACAGAGGATTGCGAAATAGGTACAGTACAAGCCCTCTACTGGTATGATAATGGCGTAGGTTATTGCTTTGAGGCGGTCAATATGCCATCTTTAGAACAGGAGTCATTTATTGAAATGGCAGGCAAGTATTGGAACGAAGGCTCAGCTACTGACGAAGAATAAAAGGAGTAGATTTTAAATGTCAATGGAAAAATACAATAAAATTCATTTTATAGGTATAGGTGGAATAAGTATGTCTTCTCTTGCAGAAATTCTCAAGAGTAAGGGTAAGACAATTACAGGTTCAGATGGTGTTGCATCTAATGTGACAAAAGCTCTTGAAAACATAGGTATTCAGGTATCAATCGGTCAGAAAGCCGAGAATATTACACCTGATACAGACCTTATTGTTTATACTGCTGCTGTAAGAGAGGACAACCCAGAATTAATGGCTGCCAGAGCAAGTGGTATCGAAACAGTAGATAGAGCTGCCCTTGTAGGTATGATGATGCTTGAGTACAAGTTTCCTCTTTCTGTAGCCGGTACTCATGGCAAAACTACTACATCAAGCCTTGTTACTGAAATTTTCCTTGAAGCAAAGGCTAATCCAACAGTTTCTATTGGTGGTATATTACCAAGTATAAAAGGAAATTATAAGGTAGGTGGAGAGGATTACTTTATTCTTGAAACTTGCGAATACTGTGATAGCTTTTTAAAGTTTAATCCTCATGGTGCAATAATTCTCAATATTGATGCAGACCACTTAGACTATTTTAAGAACTTAGATAATATTTATAAGAGCTTTAACAAGTTCGCTAATAGACTTCCAGAGGGTGGTTTCCTTGTTATTAATAATGAAATTCCTAGACTTTCAGAAGTATTAGAGGGCGTTAAGGCAAAGGTTATTACTTATGGTAAGGATAACACAGCAGATTGGTACCCTACAGATGTTACATTTAATGATTTGGGTCACGCAACATATACAGTAAATCATAAGGGCGAAAAGGTAGCCAAGGTTGAACTTTCAATTCCTGGTATGCACAATGTTTATAATTCACTTTCAGCTTTTGCACTTGCTACTTGCTACGGTGTTGATACAGATGCTATTGTAAAGGGTATAAAGAACTTTACTGGTACAGATAGAAGATTTCAGTTTAAGGGTCAGTTTAATGGCGTAAATGTAATTGATGACTATGCACATCATCCTACAGAAATTCAGGCTACAATAAATAGTGCCAGAGGTACAAAGCTCAATAAACTTTGGATAATGTTCCAGCCTCATACTTATACAAGAACTTATAATCATTTAGATGATTTTGCAAAGGTTTTAAGTGAGGCAGACCATGTTATTCTTTTAGATATTTATGCTTCAAGAGAAAAGGATACAGGTCTTGTAAGCAGTAAGGATTTAAGAGATAAAATTGAGGCTTTAGGTGGCGTTGTAACATACTGCCCTACATTTAACGATGCTGAAAAGTATGCTGTAGATAACTGTCGCAAGGGAGATATGCTTATTACTATGGGTGCAGGCGATGTTTACAAAATAGGAGAAAAATTAGTCAGACAGTAAAAAATGTAAAAAATATCTTGAAATTTTAATGAAAATAAGTTATCATAAGAATATATGACTTATTGTGAATATGCCCTTGTATTTTTGAGGCATTATATGACGCAGTAAACAACATCGGAAGTTTAACTTCTGAACTTTATTCGTTATTTTTAAGGAGGACAATTTATGATTTCTGCCGGTGAATTTAGAAACGGTGTAACTATGGAATACGAAGGTAACATTTATCAGGTTATCGAATTCCAGCATGTAAAGCCAGGTAAGGGTGCAGCTTTCGTTCGTACTAAGCTCAAGAACCTCGTTACTGGTGCTGTAGTTGAAAAGACTTTCAGACCAACTGAAAAGATGCCTAAGGCTATGATTGAGCGTAAGGATATGACTTACCTTTACAACGATGGCGATTTATACAACTTTATGGATGCTGAAACTTATGACCAGATTGCTATTCCAGCATCTGAAGTTGGCGATGCATTAAAGTTCGTTAAGGAAAATGAAAATGTTAAGGTTCTTAGCCACAACGGTAACATTTTCGGTATTGAACCACCTTTATTCGTTGAACTTGAAGTAACTGAAACTGAACCAGGTTTCAAGGGCGATACTGCAACAGGTGCTACTAAGCCAGCTACTGTTGAAACAGGTGCTCAGATTAATGTACCTCTTTTCATCAATCAGGGTGAAATCATCAAGATTGATACTAGAACTGGTGAATACTTAGGTCGTTCAAACGCTTAATAATTTAACATTGTTTCTAAAAGGGTTGTCTTTGGACAGCCCTTTTCTTATACCTCAATATTATAGTAAATATTTGTGTATAAGGCCATGGTTTTTCTGAAAAAATACTATAGCTTAACCCCTTTTAATTCCTGTTATTGTCTAATATGCCGAAAATTTTATAACCCCGATTTTTAGTTGACAAAGGGGGTGGCTTATGTTATTATGATAAAGACGCGATTCGTCTTTTTTTTGTGTGTAAAAACTGAAAAAGAAAATTTAATTATTTAATTATTCAAAGAGAGAGGTGAATATCTTGAGAACAAGAATTACTTTAGCTTGTACTGAATGTAAGCAGAGAAATTATGATACTATGAAGGACAAGAAAGCTCATCCAGACAGAATGGAAACTAGCAAGTACTGCAAGTTCTGCGGTAAGCATACTTTACACAGAGAAACCAAGTAATAACGGGGACCTCAATGAAAGGGGAAGGCAAGATGGAAGAAAACGCTAAGAAAGCTCCACAGTCTGCTCAGAAAGAAAAGTTCAACTTTAAGAATTGGATTGAGGCTCACGTTGCTGAGTTTAAAAGAATTGTTTGGCCTAGCAAAGAGGAATTAGCCAAGGAAACAGCTACTGTTATCGTAGTATCACTTATTGTAGGTATTATCATTCTCCTCATTGATTTAGGATTTGAACAGGCCTACAGTGCATTGGTAAACTTATTTGCATAGTCTAAAAACGAGGTTGATTGTATGTCTGAACAGGAAATAAACAACGGCCTAAGATGGTATGTAATTCATACTTATTCAGGCTATGAAAACAAAGTAAAGACCGATATCGAAAAGATGGTAGACAACAGAGGTCTTAATGACCTTGTAAAAGAGGTTTCAGTGCCTTTAGAAGATGTTGTTGAAGTTAAAGAAAACGGTCAAAAGAAAATCGTCCAGAGAAAGAAATTCCCTGGATATGTGTTGTTAAAGATGATTATGAATGACGAAACATGGTACGTCGTAAGAAACACACGAGGCGTTACCAGCTTCGTAGGTCCTGGCTCTAAGCCTGTTGCTCTTACAGATGCAGAGGTTTTACAGATGGGACTTGAAAGCGTCAATGTAGAAGATTTGGGCTTCGAAGAAGGCGACACTGTTTATGTTATCAGTGGTCCTTTTGCAGAAAGTACAGGTCTTGTAAAGGAAATCAACTACGGTAAGCAAACTGTTACTGTTATGATTTCTATGTTTGGTCGTGAAACACCAATGGAGCTGGACTTTACACAGGTTCAGCCAATGAACTGATGAATTTGAAAGTGAATTACTTTCAAGTGGGAGGGAAAATCCCGCTAATTACCACATTATAGGAGGTGCCTTTTAAATGGCAAAGAAAGTACAAGGTTACATTAAGTTACAAATCGCAGCTGGTAAGGCAACACCAGCACCACCTGTTGGTCCAGCACTTGGTCAGCATGGTGTAAACATTATGGGTTTCTGTAAGGAATTCAACGAGAGAACTTCTAAGGATGCAGGTCTTATCATTCCTGTAGTTATTACAGTTTACCAGGATAAGAGCTTTACATTCGTAACAAAGACTCCACCTGCAGCAGTTCTTTTAAAGAAGGCTTGTAACATTCAGTCTGGTTCAGGCGTACCTAACAAGACTAAGGTTGCTAAGATTTCTAAGGATGAAGTTAGAAAGATTGCTGAATTAAAGATGCAGGATTTAACTGCTGCTAATATTGATGCCGCTATAAGTATGATTGCAGGTACTGCAAGAAGTATGGGTATCGTTGTAGAAGACTAATTTTTTGAGGCGTATTTACGCATAGTATAGTGGGAGGGAATTCTCCCGATATTACCACATAAGGAGGAACTATTTTGAAAAGAGGAAAGAAATATCTCGAAAAGAGTAAGCTTGTTGATAAGGCTAATTTATATGATTTAGATGCTGCTTGTGCATTAATCCCACAGGTAAGCACAGCTAAGTTTGATGAAACTGTTGAAGCTCATATCCGTTTAGGTGTTGACAGCCGTCACGCTGACCAGCAGGTTAGAGGTGCTGTTGTTCTCCCTCACGGTACTGGTAAGACTATCCGTGTTCTCGTATTCGCTAAGGGTGCTAAGGCTGACGAAGCTCAGGCAGCTGGTGCAGATTACGTAGGTGCAGAAGACTTAGTAGCAAAGATTCAGAACGAAAACTGGTTCGATTTTGATGTAGTTGTTGCTACTCCAGATATGATGGGTCTTGTTGGTCGTATCGGTCGTGTACTTGGTCCTAAGGGCTTAATGCCAAACCCTAAGGCTGGTACAGTTACTATGGACGTTACTAAGGCTATCGAAGATATTAAGGCTGGTAAGATTGAATACCGTCTTGATAAGACAAACATTATCCACGTTCCAGTTGGTAAGGTTTCTTTCGGTTCTGAAAAGCTTCTTGAAAACGTTCAGACTCTTATGAGTGCTATCATTAAGGCTAAGCCTGCTTCAGCTAAGGGTACTTACTTAAAGTCAGTTGCTTTAACAACTACTATGGGTCCTAGTATCAGAGTTAACGGTGCTAAGATTTCAGAATAATCTTTGAATAATTAAATTTTTTAGACCTCCGATTTTTCGGAGGTCTTTTTGTGTTGCGAAAAAAGTCGAAAAATGTCGACACATATAGAATTTAACGAGTGAAGGAAATTTACGAACAATATAGAGATAGTGCTATTGCAATAATATGTATAGTATGATAATATTAGATTGTAAAATAAAAATAATTGTTAAATACAAAGCAATTAATGATTATTTTATTTATAGTTTAAATTTGCTATGTATATGTTTTTAGGATTAAAAGTATGTATATAGTATTAAACCTAATAGGGGTTAAAATTTAAGTAAGTATTTTTTATTTACAAGAGAAGAAGAGGATAGGAGGAATTTTTATGGCAATCGAAACATTAAGTGTAGGTAATAATTCTAATGTTATTTATGTAGCTCCAAGTAATAGTACAAACAAAGAGATTGCAGATTATGTTTGCGACGGAACAAATGATTCAAATCAGATTAACGCAGCAATTCAAGCAGCAGGAACAGGTAAAGAAATAGTTTTATTAGATGGTAAGTTTAATATTAATGAAAAATTAAATGTTGATAAAGAAGGCTTAACTATTAGAGGAATTAAAGATAAAACTGTTGTTGAACAGGTAAGTTTAAAAACTAGTGGAAATGATACCACATCAGCTATTATTTTTGATATTACAGCTGGATTTGTTACATTAAAAGATATGATGGTTGTAGATGTGGATGTTGATTTACCTCAGTATGTTATAAGAGCTAGGAAGGGTGTTGAGTCTTGTGTTTTTGAAGGATTATTTTTTATCCTTAAAGCAACAAAAACTGACTTAGGCTATATAAGTTTAGAAACTGAAGGTGCAAGAATAATAAATTGTAGAGTATACAATTATGGTACAGTTAATCAAAAAAAGACTATTTCCATTAATGGCAATGAAACAATAATTTGGGGATTATGGAATACTGGTAATGATAGAACAAGAGTAAATTATGAAGGTAATTTTACCCATTATGAATTTGGAAATAACAAGTATGATATATATGTTAATGGAATTAAACAATAATTCTGTTATGAGTGGGCTGTCTGTTTAGGCAGTCCACTTAAATTTGATTATTAGGAGGTATAAAAATGCAATTTATAGAAAAAGGCAAAATAATGCTAAAGGAAATATTAGAGTTTCTGTATTCTAAGTATAAGATACTGTCATTAGCCATAATGTTGGTTGTTTTAGTGTTTGGAATATGCTTATTTATACAAAACTCAGGGTCAGCTATTACAGGTGGAAATGGTTCATTTGGCTATAGTGATTTCAACTCCAATGTTGTTTCCAAGGATAGCGAAAAAATAATTGATAATAGTAGTTTTAAAGGTATATTTGTTTATGGACCTTATGCTAATATTAAAGCTGGTAAATATAAAGGTACTATAAATTACAATTCTACTGTTTCAGTTAAGTATGAATTAACATCGGGTTTTGGTGCAAACCTAATTTCTACAGGTACTTTGTTACCAAACAGAAGCTCAGAAGAATTTAATTTTAATGTGCCAACAGATGTCAATGACAAGAGCTTGGAGTTAAGAGTTTACTATGACGGTAGTGGTAAACTTGAATTCGATTCTTTTGAATACGAAGGAGCAGGCGTAAGCTCAAACTACATCATTCCTATTATTGCCCTTTTATTGTGTTTGGGCTGTAGTATTTTTAGATTAAATAGCAAAAGAGGCTATTTAACACAGTTGTACTTGTTACTCTTTTATGTGTTTGGTATAAGCTACTTATCTAAAAATATTGTTTTAGCTATTTTTGTGGGAGCGATACAACTTTGTTTTGTAATATTGATTTCTCTTGAAAATGGAATTTTTGAAAATATTTCTTTGCTTAAAGGAAAAGAGTATTTTGCTATGCTTGTATCAACTTTTTTAATAGTTTCAGCATATTTTATGAAAACTCTTAAATTGGGTAATGACATTAAATTTGTAGGCAATATAGATAAAGATTTGTATTGGTTTTTATTTGTAGCCCTATTTAGCTTAATATTTGCAGTAGGTGTAATCTTTAGTAAAAAGATAATCTATATTGTTACTTTTATAAGCTCTGTGGCATTTGGCATTCTAATGGTAAAAGCCTACAATAGTATTTATGTTGCTATGGGTGCTATATTGATATTAGGCTACTTTAACTATCTACTTTTGAAAGATGATAATTTAGGCTTTGAAAGTTTAAACAATAGGATAAAGGACTATAAAGCTATTTCTCCTATTGTTACAGGTGTTACAGTAGTTGCTTGTGTTTCAATGATTTTAGATGGTGTTTATCGCTATAAGATATATGGTGCATCTACATTTGACTTTGGTATTTTCGCTCAAATGTATGAATATATGGCAAAAACAGGCTTACCTTTAACAACTTGTGAAAGAGGTCAGCTGTTATCCCATTTTTATATTCATTTTTCGCCAATATATTACTTGTTCTTGCCGGTTTATATGATTTTTAGAACACCTATTACACTTATTGTAATACAGTCAATAATGGTGTTTGGAGCAGTAATACCATTGTTACTACTTTGCAAAAAATATGGTATTAAACCATTAATAGCACTTGTAATATGTTTTATTTACATATATTCTCCAGCAATAGTACAGCCATTACTTTATGATTTCCACGAAAATGCTTTTATACCATTTTTCGTCCTTTGGTTTGTATATTTCCTTGAAAGTAAGAATTTCAAGCTATCTGTACTGTTCCTGTTCCTCTGTCTTATGATAAAGGAAGACACATCACTTTATATGATAGCAATATGTATTTTCTATGCTTTCAGAAAAGGCTACTTGAAAAATTCTTTAATAATGTTGTGCATTACTTTAGTTTATTTCAGTTTAGCTATGACATTTATAAGCGTACACGGTATGGGTCTTATGGAGGGTCATTACGGTCTATATTATTTAGGTGGAGAAAAGGGAATGTTACCAATAATAAGAAATATTTGGTATGCCCCAGAATTTTTTGTTAAAAATGTTTTTGCTGATGATAACTTTAAATATGTAATATATACAATGGGTTCATTGTTATTTGTACCGTTGATGAATAAAGACTTTAAAAGACTTATTCTTATTATACCGTTTATAGCTTTTGGGCTTATGACAGATTATGCTTATCAGCACGATATAGGTTTCCAGTATACTTATGGCTTGATGACTTGTATGTTTTTGTTATTTATTTTAAATGTAAGGGATTTTCATTCAGAAAAGCAGTCATTTATTGTTATAACTTCCCTTTGTGCAATTTTAGTGTTGTCTGCACAGAATGGAGCAAATAAGATAAAATCCTATAAATCTTACTATGACGCAAATAAAAGTGTGTACCAAGAAATGGATAGTATATTAGATGATAATATTCCTAGTGACAGTTCAGTTTCTGCTGATACATATCTTGTACCTCATTTATATAAGGCAAAGGAACTATATGATTTAGGTACTAAAGTTGATACAGATTACTATGTATTGCAAAAAGCATCAAATGACCCAAATAGCACTGACTTTATGAAAAATTACAGTAAAAAAGGCTATAAGGTTGTTGATGAAAATGATAAAATAATTATTTATAAGAAATAATAAAAAGGTTCTTTACCCTTATGAGGTAAAGAACCTTTTTGGTTTAAATGAATATTGGTAATAAACATATTACAGCAAATAGTATGACCGGTAATGATAGAAGGCATATTCTGTATTCTCCTTCAAAAATAGGTCTGTTTACTTTTGAATAATTCTTTAAAACAGGATATTTTTCTAGTATGTACCATACTGCAAAAAATGCGGAAATTATCATTACAGATGTATTTGCAAAATGATTTTTGTATAATTCTGTAAATGGCTTGTTTTCAATTATTGTGCTTATTAAATTGTTGAAAATATGAAGTATTACGGAATACTTTAGAGAGTATTCGCTGGCAACAAAACCTAATAATAACCCACATATAAAGGCATATATTCCCTGAATTATATTTCCATGGTATATGGCAAAGAGTAATGAAGAAATGACTATAGCTAATAGTTTTCCGTATTTTTCAAGAGGTTTTAACACAACACCTCTGAACAATATTTCTTCAATAACAGGAGCAATTACAATAATAAAAATAAGAGATAATGGGCTTTTGCCGTTTATGGTATTAAAATAGCCCTCTAAATTAATAGATGAAAAATGTAAAATGCCTGTGCCTAAAATACTGAAACACACTAATAGAAAAAGATAAAGAATAAAATTAATAGTCGAAAAATGTCTGTTTACAGTTTTAAATTCTTGTATCAAAAATTCCTTGTTTCTGTAGAAAAGTCCTATACCTATAATGGTTACGGATATTTCATTTAATATAGTAAAAAATCTGGTATCCAGCTGATTTATTATGCTTTCTACAGAACTGTATTCCCCAGTTATTTTTGCATATAACATTACGGTCAGAAAAAGCAATACAACATAAAGTAAGTTGGTATATATTACAAAACTCAAAAGTTTGAAAAATATATGTTGCCCTTCATTTTTTAAATCCTTTGGAGTATACATATTACACCTCCTTTTCTTTAATATTACCATATATTTTCAAACTGTGCAATATTCAGCTATATAATATAAAAACCCCCTATATTGGCTGTTGTGCCAATATAGAGGGTTCTGAATTAATTTAGTCTTTTTTCAATTTCACATAGAACAATAGGTATAAGACTTAATGCTATTACAACTAACCATTCCATTGTATTTAGGGTAGAACACTTGAAAATTTTAGGAAATAGCTGAACGGCTATAATCTGTAAGGCTGTTCCTAAAATAAGTGAAATTACAAGGAATTTGTTGCCTAAAATATGTATTTTAAAAATACTTTTGTGACTTCTCATATTAAAGGCGTGAACCAACTGGCAAATGCTTAATGTAGAAAAGCACATAGCTGAGCCGGCTAAGGTATCCTTAAATATTACTTTTCCAATGGTGTATGCCAATAGAGAAATTGCCCCAATCATAACACCTTCAACAATTATGTTGTTCCACATCTGACGAGAAAATATACTTGAACTTTTGTTAGGCTTACGGTTCATTAAATTTTCTTCGCAAGGGTCAACACCTAAGGCAATAGCAGGCAAGGAGTCAGTAACAAGGTTTACCCATAAAAGTTGTATTGGACAAAGAGGAGTAGCACAGCCCATTAAAAGTGCTGTAAAAATTGTTATAATCTCTCCTATGTTTGAAGATAGCAAAAAGTGTACTGACTTCTTTATGTTTTCATACATTTCACGACCAGATGCCACAGCTTTTACGATGGTGGCAAAGTTGTCGTCAGCCAGTATAATATCTCCGGCAGCTCTTGCAACATCAGTTCCACCAAGTCCCATAGCACAGCCAATATCGGCAGTTTTTAAGGCAGGTGCATCGTTTACACCGTCCCCTGTCATAGCTACAATTTCACCCTTAGCTTTTAGTTCTTCCACTATTTTGTATTTGTGTTCCGGATTTACTCTTGCAAAAATATTGCATTTTTCAACGGCTGAAGAAAATTCACTACTGCTCATAGCATCTAATTCTGCTCCTGTGGCAGTTTCTGTGCCAATACCTGTTTTTTCTCCAATGGCTCTTGCAGTTAAAGGGTTGTCACCAGTTATCATTATGGTTCTTATTCCGGCTCTTTTACATTCCTTTACAGCGTAGGCAGCACCTTCTCTGGGACTGTCCTCTAGGGCAATAAGTCCCATAAAAGTCAAATCTCTTTCTTCCGTAGGTATTGATGAACATTCCTTTGAGCTTACGGCTAAAACTCTTAATCCCTGTGATGCAAATATACTGCTTTTAGTTAAAATCTCCTTTTCCTTTTGTGGTGTCATAGCCCTTTTTGTACTGTCATAGTAAAAACTGCATTTTTTAAGTACATATTCAGGAGCACCCTTTGTTATTTCAATGTATTCCCCTTTGTATTTGTGTATAGTTGTCATCATTTTTCTTTCAGAAGAAAAAGGAATTTCTCCAACTCTGGGCATATCCTTTTCAAGATTTTCTTTTATGTAGCCCTTTTCTTTAGCTTTTTGCACAATAGCTTTTTCTGTAGCCTCTCCATTTTCTGTAGTGGCATCACAACATAAAGTGGCAAATTTTATTACATTTTCCTCCCCTGTTGTTTCCACTACTTTCATTTTGTTTTCTGTTAAAGTTCCTGTCTTGTCAGAACATATTACTGTAGCACTGCCTAAGGCTTCAACAGAGGAAAGAGTTTTTACAATGGCATTGTTTTTTGCCATTGTCTGAACACCTATAGCAAGTATTACAGTAACTATGGCAGGTAAACCCTCGGGAATAGCAGCTACAGCAAGACTAATTGAAGTCATAAACATAGTAAAGACAGGTATATGTCGCAGTAGACCTATTATAAAAATAAGAAAGCAAATGCCCAAAGCACCTAAACCAAGTATGCGACCAGTTTCACCTAATTTTTTTTGTAATGGGGTTGTCTGTACAGGTGTAGTGTCTAGCATTTTTGAAATATGCCCCACCTGTGTATCAGTTCCAGTAGCTGTAATAATGGCTTTTCCATGACCTTGAACAACTATTGTGCCCATATATGCCATATTTCCCCTGTCAGCTAAAGGAGTATTTTCAGGATAAATGTCGGTGGTTTTGGTACAAGATGTAGACTCGCCAGTTAGTGAGGACTCATCTGTCTGTAAAGCATTTGCCTCAATAATTCTGCAATCAGCCGGCACATATTCCCCCTGTACAAGCTCTACTAAGTCCCCTTTTACAATATCTTCAACAGGTAATGTAATAGGAGTACCACTTCTTATTACAGTAATTTCCGGTTGCGACATTTCCTTTAATTTTTCAAGGGCGTGATTTGCCTTACTTTCCTGTAACATACCTATAATGCCGTTAAATACTACAATTACAATTATTATAATGCTGTCAATATAGTTGTTGCCACCACTTACCTTTTCAGCAACGGCACTTACAATGGCAGATATAATAAGTATAATTACCATAAAGTCTTTAAACTGATTTAAAAACTGTATTATAATTGGAGTTTTTTTGGCTTGACTTAACTTGTTTTTGCCATATTCATTTAATCTATTTACTACTTCTGTTGGCTCAAGACCTTTTGTAAGGCTTGTACCTAAAATTTTTGCGGTTTCTTTTACTGTTTTGCTGTGAAAATCCATAACCCATACCTCCTTAATACAAGCCTATTCAGTAAATAACATTTTTATTACTGTTACATAAAATATAGAGAGGTGATTTTTGTGGAGGTAGTTTTTCTTGCAGTTGCCCTTTCTGCCGATGCTGTAGTTTTTGGTCTTTCTTTTGGTGTAAAAGATATAAAAATTCCTCTGTATTCCCTTTTCCTAATGACAGCTGTAGGTTTTTTGACAGTAGGTGGTGGTTTACTTTTAGGAGAAATTATGTTTAGTCTTTTGCCAGTTGGAGAAAGTTTGGGAGCATTTATACTGGTTGGTTTAGGAATGTGGCTTATCTGTGATAGTGATGACGGAGCAAAAGAAGTTATAAATCACCCAGAAAAAATAGATATAGATAATTCACGAATAATAGAGCCTGTGGAGGCCATTATAACAGGTTTTGCTTTAAGTGTAGATAGTGTTAGTGTGTGTTTAGGCTATGGAGCAGCCGGTAAAAATTCAGTTGTGTTGCCTGTTTTAGTTACAGTTTTTCAGATAATTTTCTTATATGGTGGAATAATAATGTCAAAAAAAATAAGACTGAAAACAAAGGTAAATTGTATTACCCTTATTTCCGGTCTTATTATAATGATAATTGGTTTGTATAAATTAGTACCATTTTTTAGTTAAATTAGCTTAAAAGGTCTAAAATGTAATCGCCATAAACAGACTCCCAAAGAACATCTACACTCTGGAAATACTTATAAACCATGTCGGCATAGTCATAAGAAGTGTTTCTTCTCTGGTCAGCTAAAGCCTTTACCTTTGTTGCAGTTTCTTCTGGAGTGATTTTGCCGTTGGCAGAATCAATAGAAAGCTGACAGCAATCCTGAACTGTATTAACATATGATTTAATTACAGTATTGATATTGCCAAGACCAGCTGGAACAGAAACAGCATTTATTTTGTCTATGTCGGCATAAACCTTAACAAAGTTCTTTTCTGTGCCAGTAATAGACTTGTCTGAATTACGGTCATAGAAAGCTTCGAAAACAGGGTTGTTGTTGCTTAAACAATCATTTTTTAACTGCTGAAGTAATGGGAACATAGTCTTGAAGTATGTATCAGCTGATGTAGTAATATCCCCTTCTGGATTCATAAATGTTGCTTGAGCTTCCATTTTTTCTTCTTCAGTCAATTCTTTTTTTGTGTTTGAAGAAGTTACTTTGCTTGAAGAAGTTGAAGAACTTATGTTTCCGCTACCGTTGCTCATAGCCTCGCTAATATAAGAAATTTTAACTGTTTTAGATGCAGAGTCCCAATCGACATTACAGTCAGCAGCATTTGCAACACTTCTTAAAGGAAGATAAAATCTGTTGTTTACAATTTGAGGAAGTACATCACTTTGAACAGTTGTAGTCTGTTCGGTTTCTTTGTTTGTTTTAGTAAGTTTAGTTTCAGAGCAAGTGATTACATTGTCACTTGATGTAAGGGTTGCTGTTCTTGTAGCACTATCCCACTTAATGCTGTAGCCCATTTTTTCAAATAAACCTCTTACAGGAACCATAGTTCTGCCATTTATAATTTCAGGCTTAGCATCTCCAAAAGTAATATTAAGACCGTTTAATGTAACATTTATATTACTAGCACAAAAAGTAGTGGTAGCCATAGCTATAGTGCCAATAGTAATTGCAGCAATATTTCTAAATTTCATAAAAAAACTCCTTTAAAATTATGATTTTTGTATATTATAGCACATATCTATTTCCAAAACAATAAATATTATTTGAATTTTTCTTGTAGACAATTTTCGCCAAAATGTTTATAATAACTCTGTATAGCAAAGAGGTGATTACATGGGTATATTAAAGAATACAGTACGCCATTTTATAACAATTACACGCCATAGACACAAGGTAATTTATCATTGTGCAAAGGCTGGTATACTTTGGCAAGGTCTTTTTCACGATTTGTCAAAATATTCTCCTACGGAATTTGTAGAGGGTATGAAGTTTTATCAAGGTACAAGAAGTCCTAATGAAAGAGCCAGAGAAGTATATGGCTATTCAAAGGCGTGGATGCACCATAAAGGCAGAAATAAACACCATTTTGAATATTGGACAGACTATAGTAATGAAACCCACCAGTTAGAGCCTGTGGAAATGCCCCTTAAATATGTAAAAGAAATGTTTTGTGACAGAGTGGCGGCATCTAAGATATATGGTGGCAAAAACTATAATGATAGCTATGCCTTGAATTACTATAACAAGAGAAAAGATTGTAGAAGAATACACCATAAAACAGCTGAAAAAATAGAGTTTTTACTTACTATGCTTTCAGAAAAAGGCGAAAAGGAAACCTTTAAATATATTAGAAAAATGAAATAAAAAGAGAGGAATAATATGTTACCTAAAGACCCAATTATGTTTTTAAGTTATGTTAATACACAGTTAAGAGATAATTATTCAAATATTGATGATTTCTGTTCAGCTTTTAATATAACAAAGGAAGAAGTATTTACAAAATTAGAAGGCATTAATTATTTTTACGATGAGGAATCAAACCAGTTTAAGTAAAATTTGAAAATATAACCAAAAAATATGTACTTGACAGAAATATAAAGTGTAATATAATAAAAGTACAGATTTTTTGTTGGATGGTGAAGAAAAATGTATATTAGTAGTGCAGACCCTGTTGTTTATTCAAGGAGAAAGCAAGAGGCATCTTATGGTAGTGAGGAACATTATCACTCCGTATATGAATTTTATTATTTATTAAGTGGCAGTAGGCGTATTTTTGCTGACGGTAATTTGTATAATCTCAATAAGGGAGATTTAATGCTTATTCCTAAAAATGCAATGCACCATGTTACACAAGGCTCAGATAAGGATTTTGAACGAATTTGTATCCGTTTTACAGATGAATGTATAGCACCTTTTGTAGAAACATTTGGCGAAGAAAAGTTTAACCAGATGATGGAAACAGGTGTAGTTAATGTACCTCTTAACAGAAGAAAAGATGTAGAGGTCTGTATGAATGGTATTGGGGATTGTCTTAATACCAATGACGAATTTAATTCTATACAGATTAGAAATTTTGTAGGACTTATATTAGTAAGCTATCTCAGACTTAAAAGAGCAGCTACATTTGCTGTTCCACAGGATTTAAAGGGTGTAGATAAGGTTATACAAAAGGCAGCAAGTTATATTGTAGAACATTATAAGGAAAATGTTACATTAAAAGATGTGGCATCTTATGTTAATATGAGTGATACATATTTTTCTAAGAAGTTTAAGGAAACAACAGGCTTTGGCTTTAAGGAGTATCTCCTTGCCTTGAGAATAAAGCACGCCTGCGATATGCTTTTAAATACAGGTTTTTCTATTACTGAAATTGCCTATAGTAGTGGTTTTAACGATAGTAATTACTTTGGCGATGTATTTAAGAGAATAAAGGGAGTTTCTCCTTTACAGTACAGAAAAAGACAGGAATATGTATAGGTAATTTGTCCCCTGAAACAGTAAAATGTTTTAGGGGATTTTTGTATATTTTTCTCTAAAGTGTTAATAATTCTTTAGAGGTGGTTTTATGAAAAAGAAAACTATTATTTGGTTAATAGTTCTTGTTGCCCTTTGCTCGGCTGTGTCTGCCGGAATATGGGTATATAATTTGGAAATAGCAAAGGATAATAATTCTCTTTTTACAGGAGAAACTTTGGAAGTAAAATCAGATACTGGAAATAGTGTGGGAAGAAATACGGTATTGACCTTTGTATCAAATTATGAAGACGGATTTAGTGATACCAGAGAGGTTATTGCCCCAGTTTATATGTATGGCTGGCAAAGAGATAGAATGGAATCGGCTTATCCCTCTTGGCAAATGGACGAGTTTAGTCCATTAAGAGTTGTATTTAATAGGTCAGAAAGAGGAAGAAGTTCTCAGCATTATGTACTGGGAGAAAAAGACGGCTATGTTGCAGTTTATTATAAAGATAGTGGTGTTTTAAAGGAAGTAACTTCTACTCCTGTGGCATCATTAAATGATGATGAAAGAAAATCTGTAATTAGTGGAAAGGAAATAGATGGAGATACTCATTTATACCTTTGTTTACAGGACTTAGAGAGCTAAAAGAAAAATGTTAAAAAATGTCAAATTTTTCTGTAAAAACATTGATTTTTTACGAATTTTGTGTAAATTAGACAGAAAAAATATGATAATTTTTTTTATATTTGTGAACACTTTTTTTGACTTGTTTGTTATAATAAGCATTGTGAAAAACCCCTAAATATTTTCACATTACAGTTTATACATCCCTCATATGTTATTAAACTGTAAACCCCATAAAAATACCTTCTCTTTAGAAAAAACAACCGTTCGCTGGTTGTTTTTTTCTTTGTCAAAAAAGCTGTCGTGAAAACGACAGCTTTTTGCATACCCTATTATTAAAAATCTCCGTATTTTAAATATTTTTCAGCATTAATAAAACATTTTAATGGAAAATCTTTATCAATACCTTGAACATAAGTGCTTTTACTGTGACTTGTTACCCAAGCAAGTAACTGAATTTGTCGAGCCAACATAAAAGTTTTAGCCATTTCCTTATCTTTACTGTCTAAAGGCATAACTTCTTCATAGCCCTTATACCAATTTTCAATTAATGTGGATAACTGAGGGCTGTTTTCAAGAAAACTGACACTAGATGCCAAATCCTGCATAAAATATCCATAGCCACAATCATCAAAATCTATTACGCCAGTAGTTTTACCCACAATTATGTTTGTAAGTCTTAAATCAATGTGTATAAGTCCGTATTTATCAGTTTTGTAATTTGCAACTTTTTTATATATTTTGTTGCAAGCCTTTTCAATAATGTCTTTTTGTTGACTGTTTAAAACAGTTGTCTTTCGCCAGTCTCCCCAAAGCCCGTTTTTACCTATAAGATTTTCCATTGACCACTTAGGTCGCACAGCCTTAAAAGGTTTTTCAATAGTATTTTTGTGTAAAAGTCCGGCAATTCGCCCTATTTCTATATATAGGTTTTCGTTGCCCTCTATTTCTATATCAGCCATACCCTCAATGTATTTGTACATAGTGCAATAACAGTCGTTTATTTTTTTGACATATTCCCCATTTTCTGAAATGGGCTTACATATATTTACATCGTCAATGTTTAATAGCCATTGTATTTCACTTTCCAGCTCCTCAAAAGTGTGGTAGTTAGGTCGGCATATTCTAAGGGTATATTTAGGCTTGTTGTTTTGGCAAATAAAGTAGGTAGCATTTTCACTTATTTGTACAAAAACAGCATTCCCCTCTACTCCAAAAGCACTTACTGCTATAGAGGCTGTTTTATTCAAATTTTCTATATTTTCAAACATTTTTCATCACCTGTAAAATTTTATGTTTATACTACCATATTGCTTATTAATTGGCAATAAAAATTCATCTATATTATTTGACTTTACATATTTATTATACTAAAATGAAATGAGATGTTTTTAGGAGGTGTAAACTTGGCAGAAACTGTATACGCATATAACAAAATGCTGAAATGTGGCTACACAACAGGCTCTTGTGCTTCTGCCGGAGCAAAGGCATCAGCATATATGTTGTTGTCACAAAATAAAATTTCTGAAATTGAATATATTACACCCTCTGGAGAAAAAGTGGTTTTCCAACTGAAACAACAGGAAATAACAGAGAATTATGCCCTTTGTGCTATTGAAAAATATAGTGGCGATGACCCTGATGTAACATCTGGTATGCTTATTTACACTAAGGTGGAAAAAATATCAAAGGGTTTTGTTGTAGACGGAGGAAAAGGCATAGGCAGGGTTACACAAAAGGGATTGGACCAGCCTGTTGGAGCAGCAGCAATTAATTCTGTTCCTAGAAAGAGCATTGAAGAAAATTTAAGAGAAGTAGCAGATAATTTCGAATACTATGGTGGACTTAAAGCTACTGTTTTTGCACCAGATGGCGAGGAAATAGCTAAAAAGACTATGAATCCCCAACTGGGTATTGTAGGTGGTATTTCAATACTAGGCACTACAGGAATAGTTCGACCTATGAGTGATGATGCTTTAAAAGAAACTATAAAACTTGAAATATCAATGAAAAGGCAAAATAGTGATGTCCTTGTACTTACACCAGGAAATTATGGGGAGGTTTTTGCCTTTAAAAACTATGGACTGAAAGAAAAATATATGGTCAAGTCTAGTAATTTTATAGGCTTTTCCATTGATTGTTGTGTTGAAAATAATTGCAAAAAAATATTGCTTATTGGTCATATAGGGAAATTTGCAAAATTAGGCTGTGGTATTATGAATACCCATTCCCATAATGCCGATGGTAGAATAGAAACCATTGTAACTTGTGGGCTAAGGGTTGGAGCAGATTTGGAAACGCTGAAAGAAGTAGCAAAAGCTGTTACAACTGATGATGCTATTGATATATTGAAAGAAAGAGGCTTTTTGGAAAAAACAATGGAGCTACTTATGGAGAAAATATATTTTTATATTAACAAAAGAAGTGGCGAAATGCCGGCAGAGGCTATAGTTTTTTCTAATAAATACGGAATACTAGGTAAAACAGCAGGTGCAGATGAAATACTAAAGGAGTTGAAGTAATGGTACATTTTGTAGGAGCAGGTTCAGGAGACCCAGAACTTATTACAGTAAAGGGTGCAAGACTTTTGAAAAATGCAGATATAGTTATATATACAGGTTCACTTATAAATACAGAGCTTTTGGATTATTGCCCACAGGCTGAAAAATATAATTCAGCTTATATGGATTTAGAGCAGGTAGCACAGGTGTATAAGGAAAATCCGGACAAGGATATTGTTCGACTTCACACAGGGGACCCTTGCATTTTTGGTGCAATAAGGGAGCAAATGGATATACTTGATGAATTAAATATTCAGTATGACTATTGTGCCGGTGTAAGTAGCTTTTGTGGTGCAGCTTCAGCATTAAAGACAGAATATACACTTCCTAATGTTTCCCAAAGTGTAATTATTACTAGATGTGAGGGAAGAACTCCAGTGCCAAAGGGTCAAAGTCTTAAAGAATTGGCTGTTCACAAAGCAACTATGGTTATATTTTTAAGTGCATCTCTTACAGAAAAGGTTCAAAGTGACTTAATAGAGGGTGGCTATAGTAAAAATACACCTTGTGCCATAGTTTATAAGGCTACTTGGAGCGATGAAAAGGTTGTAAGAGGTCAGCTCTCGAACCTTTCTGATATGGCAAAGGAAAATAATATTTCAAAAACTGCTCTTATTGTTGTAGGCGATGTTCTTGGTAGCGATTACGAGTTAAGTAAACTCTATGATAAAAACTTCAAAACGGAATACAGGAAGTGATATAATGGCGGCTGTTATTGTCTTTACGGCAAAGGCTAGAAATACTGGAACAAAGCTGAAAAATGTAGACAGACTTGTGTTTTATAAATATGCTGAAAAAGGGGATATTCCCTTTAAAAATGTAGCAGAATTAAGAGAGAAAATAGTTCAATATAGTAAGTTGGTTTTTATTTGTGCCTGTGGTATTGCAGTCAGGACTATTGCTCCTTTTGTGAAGAATAAAAAAGAAGATTTTGCAGTTGTAGTGTGTGATGAAGATGGCAAGTTTGCTATTTCACTTTTGTCTGGTCACTTAGGTGGAGCTAATGAGCTTGCCGAAAATGTGGCAGAAATACTGGGTGGACAGGCTGTTATAACTACAGCTACAGATGTAAATAGTATTATAGCTATTGATAACTATGCTAAGGAAAATAGCCTTGAAATAGATAGTATGAAAATGGCTAAAGAGGTTTCGGCACAGCTCTTAAATGGAGAAAAAGTAGCCTTTAAAAGTGATTTCAATAATGAAATACCTAAGGACTTTGTTCAAACAGTTGAAAAAATAGGTGTATATGTAACCTATAAAACAATAGAACCCTTTGAAAATACACTAAAACTTTATAAAAAATCTCTTGTAGTAGGCATAGGCTGTAAGAAAGATACTCCAGTAGAAAATGTAGAGAGTTTTTTAAGAACAGTGTTTGAGGAAAATAGTCTTTCAGAAAAGGCTATTTTGAAGATAGGAACTATTGATATTAAAAAGAATGAAAAAGCCATAGTTGAGTTATCAAAAAAATACAATGTGAAACTAGAAATATTTGACAAAAAAACACTAAATAGTCAAAAGGGAGAATTTTCTCATTCGGATTTTGTCTTCCGAACAGTAGGTACTGACTGCGTTTGCGAAAGAGCAGTGGTAGCTGGTGGAGGAAAGCTAATAGTGAAAAAGCAAAGCTGTAATGGTGTCACTATAGCTGTGGGTGTTGAAAATGAAAATTAATAGTGATATAATGAAATTTATCGTAAATTGTGAGTTTTTATAGGAGGTATTTTAGCTATGAAAAAAATATTATCCGTTATATGTCTTACAGGAATAATGTGCGTAAACACTTTTGCTTCAGGAATAGCTGTTTATGTAAATAATAGTAAAGTTAATTTTTCACAGCCACCTGTTGTGGAAAATGGAGCAACACTTGTACCAGTTAGAGGACTTTTGGAAAAGTTGGGTGCTACTGTAGATTGGGACAAAGAGTCTGAAACAGTTGTAGCCTCTCTTGGTGCATCAATAGTAAAAATGGTTATAGGTTCAAAGACAGCCTATGTAGATAACAAAATAGTTCCCCTTACAGTTGCTCCAAAGATTATAAATGGTGCAACAATGATACCTTTAAGGTTTGTTAGCGAAAATATGGGCTTAAAGGTGGATTGGAACTCTGGGTCAAAGACAATAAAGGTAACAGACGACAGCTATAAGGGTTTTTCTCCTGTACCTGATTTTGGCAAAATGTATAATTTACAGCATTTAAGTGGTTCTGGCAACATAACAAACTCAGGTGATACAAAAATAGTAAATTATACCTATGACAAGAGCAAGGTAACAGATACTATGCTTAAAAATTATGTGAAGACTTTGGAGCAAAGAGGATTTAATGATTTAAAGGAAAATTCATCACTCTATTACTCTGGAGAGAAAAATAAGAAAATGGTTTTATCCATTGATGTAGAAAAGAATGTTGTAATTACAATTAGTGAATTTTAGGAGAAAAATTATGCTATATGTAGTAGGTTTGGGCTCAGGAAGTATTGAAAATATGACAAAAGAGGCTTTTGATACTCTTGAAAGCTGTAGCCTTATTGTAGGATATGGTGTCTATGTTGACTTAATAAAAGACCATTTCCCTCATAAGGAATACTATACAACTCCTATGAAGCAGGAAATTGACAGATGCAAGTATGCTATTGAACAGGCTGAAAGTGGCAAGGAAGTAGCTGTTATTTCCAGTGGAGATGCCGGAGTTTATGGAATGGCAAGTCTTATTTATGAGCTTAGTGAAAATGCAAATGTAGAAATAAAAATAGTAAGTGGAGTGACGGCAGCCCTTAGTGGTGGAGCTGTTTTAGGTGCTCCTTTAAGCCACGATTTTGCTGTAATCAGTATGAGTGATTTGCTTACACCTTTTGATTTAATAGAAAGACGAATAGAGGGTGCATCAATGGGAGATATGGTTGTTGTTCTCTATAATCCCTCTAGTAAAAAAAGAGCTGATTATCTTCAAAAGGCTTGCGATATAATGCTTAAATATAAAAATGAAAATACCGTTTGTGGTTATGTGGAAAACATAGGCAGAGAGGGAGAAAGAGCAGTTGTAACTACTCTTAAAGACCTTAGAAATACATCTGTAAATATGTTTACGACAGTCTTTATAGGTAATTCTCAGACTAAAAACATAAATGGAAAAATGGTAACACCAAGGGGTTATAAAAATGGATAGACTTATTGTATTTGGTGGCACTACGGAAGGTAGAGAGTTGTGCCAAAAATGTTTAGAACAACTGAATAATGTTGTTGTACATGTTTTTGTTGCTACAGAGCAAGGCAAGGAAGTATTGCCTAAAGACGGTAAGTTAGTTGTACATACTGGTAGATTAACAAGTATGGAAATGGCAGATATTATAGGCACACTTTCGCCGGATATGGTTGTAGATGCTACTCATCCTTATGCAACAGAGGTTACAGAAAATATTACAAAGGCCTGTGCTTTGGCTAATGCAAGATATATCAGACTTCTCAGAGAAAGGGCTGATATTAAGAAAGGTTTTATAGCAGAAGACCCTTTAAAGGTTGTTAAACTTGTAAACCGTAGCCGAGGTAATGTGCTTTTGACTACAGGCAGTAAGGACTTGCCGGCATATACGGGAATATACAACTTTAAGGAAAGAGTGTATGCTCGAATATTGCCTGATGCCAACAACATAAATTGGGCAATAAATATGGGTTATGCAAAAGACCACATTATTGCCGAAGAAGGCCCTTTTTCATACGAAAGAAATGTAGAAGAAATAAAGAAATATAATATTAAATATCTTATAACAAAGGAATCAGGCAAAGCTGGTGGATTTGATGAAAAGCAGAGAGCCTGCAAAGATGCCAACTGTGTACTTATTGTAATTCCTAGACCGGAGGAAGATGGATATAGTGCTTCTGAAGTTTGGGAAATGGTAAAAGAGGAGTACACTAAAAAGACAATACATATTATAGGCGTAGGTATGGGAAATCCTAAAAATATGACAGTAGAGGCTGTAGAGGCTGTTGAAGATTGTCAGGTGCTTATAGGTGCTAATCGTCTTGTAGATGCTGTAAATAAAGGTAGAAAAGATATTTATTATGAATATAAGGCAGAGAAGATAAAGGAATTTATCGACACAACAGACTATCAGCACTATGGAATAATTTTTTCAGGTGATGTGTGTCTTTTCAGTGGTGCGACAGTGCTTTTGGACTTGCTTGATGGCTACAAAGTAAAGGTAATACAGGGCATATCCTCTGTAGCCTACCTTGCCTCAAGAATAGGTGTGCCATGGGCGGGCTGTAGAGTAGTTTCAGCTCATGGAAGAAATGTGGATATAGTAAGGGAAGTTGCCGAAAATGAGGGGATTTTTGTACTTACTGGGGGTAATGTAAAGCAAATATGTCAAACCCTTACAGAAAATGGATTAGGTACAGTCAAAATATGTGCCGGAGAAAAGTTGTCTTATCCTAGAGAAAAGATTACAGCCGGCTATGTAAAAGATTTCGTATCAAGAGAATTTGACCCCATTACAGTTCTTTATATGTGTAATGAAAACTATGGTATTTCTACGGAATTTGGTCTTAGTGACGATATGTTCTTTAGAGGAGAAATACCAATGACAAAGAGCGAGGTAAGGTCTGTTATTTTAAGTAAGTTACAGCTTAGAAATTCTGACATTGTATATGACATAGGCTCAGGAACAGGTTCGGTAACAGTAGAGTGTGGCAGACTTGCTCCAAAGGGTATGGTTTATTCTGTAGAGTGTAACGAAGATGCCTATGAGTTGACAGCTAAAAATGTTGAACACTTTGAACTTAAAAATGTAAGACAGTTTTTGGGACAAGGTAAGGACATTGTAGCAGATTTACCTAAGCCAAATTCAGTTTTTATAGGTGGTTCAAAGGGCGAACTTGAAGATATAATGGAACAGATTATAAATAAAGGCGTTGATATTCGCTTTGTTGTAAGTGCTATTACATTGGAAACCCTTACAAACACACTTATGTTTATGAAGACAAAAGGCTTTAAAAATATAGAGGTTGTACAGGTTTCTGTAAGTAAAGGCAATTTTGTAGGAAATAGTACAATGATGACAGCTCAAAACCCTATTTTCATTGTTTCTGGAGATTGGGAGGAATAGTATTGAATATTGTATGGGATTCAGAAAATTACAAAAATGATTTTAACTTTGTGCCAGACTACGGAGAAAGTGTAACAGAGCTTTTGACTGTAGAAAAAGGTGGCAAAGTTATGGACTTAGGCTGTGGTACTGGAGCTTTAATACCAACACTTGTTAATAAGGGATATGAAGTTACAGGAGTAGATGCCTCTGACAATATGCTTGAAATAGCAAGGAAAAATAATCCTGATGTTGAATTTATAAAAAAGGACGCCTCAAAACTGGATTTTTGTAACCAGTTTGACGGAGTTTTTTCAAATGCAGTTTTCCATTGGATTGATGACCAAAATGGGCTTTTAAAGGGTATAAATAATGCTTTAAAGACAGGTGGTCAGCTTGTATGCGAATTTGGTGGCAAAGGCTGTGCTGAAACTGTTCATAGTGAATTGGAAAGGCTTTTTGCCAAAAGAGGTTTAAAGTACAAAAGAACCTTTTATTTTCCAACTATAGGAGAATATATGCCATTGGTGGAGAAAAATGGTTTTAAGGTCACTTATGCTGTCCTTTTTGATAGAAAAACATATTTAAAAGGGGATTTGATTTCTTGGATAAATATGTTTGATAAAGCACCTTTTGAGGGTGTTGATGAAGAAATTGCCAAGGATATAAAGAAGGAGGCACAGGAGAATTTAAAAACTGTGCTTTGTGAAGACGGAAAATGGTTTGTGGACTATGTCCGTTTGCGTTTTAAAGGAGTAAAAGTATTATGAAAAAATTATTAGTTATAGCACTTGCTACTGCCTTATGCTTTACAACAGGTTGTGGCAAAAAACAGGATAAAAATTCAGCTGATGAATCTACAACAATAGAAACTTCAACAGAGGAAACAACTGACGAAACTTCAACAGAAACAGAAGAAACAACAGTTGAGGAAGAAATAAAGGCAAAGAATGTTGAAAACGAGGTAAATATTACTGTACAGTCTTCTCCTGAAACAAATAAGACAGTTAGTAAGGCCAATCAGAATAATACTCAAAAGCAACAGGTTGTTAAAGACGATTTTAAGCCTAATGCCTCTGGTTCTCCTTTACAGAATGTAAGTGGAGATGTTTACAAGGCTGTAAGTAATGATGTTCGTTCATATGCAAATGCCTCAGCTACATCTCAGAATGTTTCTAGCTTAAAGGCTAAGTCACAGGCACTTTGTAAACTTTCAAGTGATTCTAAATTTACACAGACAGGTTACGACCTTATATCTTCTAGTGCAGAATTGGCAAATATCAATAACTTGATTACAGCAAATTCTGACAAGGTTTCACAGGAAAATAAGGATTTGTACGCAAATGTAAAAGAGGACTTGTCAGTAAATGTTGAAATATTCTTGAATATGGATGATATTTCTACTGTTGATAACACAGCAGATTTTACTTGTAAAAATGAAATTTCAAAACTTTCTCAAAATATAAAATCAGAAATTGGAGAATAAAACTATGCCAAGGATAATGATAAGTGCAACAGGAACAAACTGTGGAAAAACCTCAATAGTCTGCGGTTTGCTTAAAATTTTAAAAGATAGAGGAATGAATGTTAAGGCATATAAATGTGGCCCTGACTATATTGACGGAATGTTCCATAAGGAAGTTCTCGGTGTTGAAAGTAGTAACTTAGATAGCTTTTTCTGTAATAAGGACCAGCTTTGTGCCCTTTTGGATAATGACAAGGACCTTAATGTAATTGAGGGTGGTATGGGCTTTTATGACGGTGTTGGCTTTGATGATAAAGGTAGTTGCTACGATATATCAAAGTTGACAAATACGCCGGTAGTTCTTGTTATAAATTGCAAGGGTATGAGTAGCTCTATTGGTGCAACATTAAGAGGCTTTATTGAGTACAGACAGGATAACCAGATTTTAGGTGTTATTTTTAACAGACTTTCTCCTAATCTTTTTGAGGGTTGTAAGGAAGTTGCACTTTCATTGGGTATAGTACCTTTAGGCTATATTCCGGATATTAAAGAGGGTCTTTTTGATAGCAGATATTTAGGTCTAGTTACACCGGAAAATATAGACGAGTTTAATGAAAAGATTGAACTTATTGCTATGTATATGAGCCAGTACATTGATGTAGACAGACTTTTAAAAGTTGCAAAGTGTGCTCCAAATAAATTAGTCTATGAAAAACCTGAAGTAGAGAAAAAGTACGATTGTGTAGTAGCTATTGCCAAAGATGAGGCTTTTTGTTTCAACTATGATGATAATGTAGATATGCTTAGAGAATTAGGCTGTACTGTCAAATTCTTTAGTCCTTTGGAAGATAGCCATATACCGGAAGATGCAGACGGTCTTATTCTCTCTGGTGGTTATCCTGAGCTTTATGCAAAGAAATTAAGCGAAAATACAGAGCTTATTGATGATATTAGATTAAAAATACAAAATGGTATGCCAACTATTGCTGAATGTGGTGGATTTATGTATTTACATAAGACTATTGAAGATGAGGCAGGCAGAATATATCCTATGGCCGGTATTATTGACGGAGAATGTAGCAAGGGCAAACGCCTTAATAAACATTTTGGCTATATTACAATGACAGCCTCAAGAGATAATGTTCTCTGTAAAAAGGGAGAACAGTTTACTGCTCACGAATTCCATTATTATAATAGTACAAATGACGGTCACGACTTTAAGGCTGTTAAGCCTGTTGGCGGTCGTAACTGGATTACAGGAAATACTACACCTACTTTCTACGGTGGTTTCCCTCATATTTACTTTAAGGGAAATGAAAAAGTAGTATATCAATTCCTTGATAAATGTAGTAATAAATAGTTAAAAGAATGCTTAAATTTTTGAAGGTTTTTCCTAAGAAAGTTTAAGCATTTTTTAATCAAGACACAAATTAATAAAGTTAATATATTTTGAATAATTTTTGGGCTAAAACCTCTTTTATTTTGATGAATTTTGTGGTATACTATTCCTTGTAATGAGGTCTGATTTAATGTTACTCAATGTTAATGTGACTGTAACATAACTGTAACATTAATATGATAAAATAATATTATAGATAAGCGTGGATTATGGCTGGGCTAAGCTCCATAATTCTTTACATATTACTTTATTTTGATAGGAGGATACGGCAATGAAGCAGTTGTTTGGCAAATTTGCATGTTTAATGCTTTTAGTTATGGCTTGTTGCGTTGTTGCTCCAGTATCAGCTATGGCAGGTACAGGTGTTGATAATTTTAAGATTACAAGCGGTATAGATACAAGAAAGAGTTCTGAAATTACTTTTGATGCTACGAGAGTTATTTCCGGTACAGCAGAAAAGGGTGCTAAAATAGGTATTACTGTTTATGAACCTTATACTGTGAATGGTAAAACTTACTACAAACTTATTAGAACTTACAACATTACTGTAGGTTCAACAGGTATTTTTAGCCAGAGTATCAGCCTTAAAGAGGGTGCAAATTACTTGGTTGTTGCTGCTCGTAAGGACGGAAAGTATTCAGAAATTAGAACAACAATTAATCGCAAAGACAAGGTGCTTAAATCTGTTTTATCTCAGAGTATAGCAGTGCCTGGTCAGAGCAAGTGGTAAAACAGGGTTTTACAAAGGTGATTAAATGAAAAACACAGGCAAATTTTTAATGGTTGTTTTTTTAATGTGTTTAGCTATTTATCAGGCAGGAGAGTTATGGTTTGAGGATTTTTCAAGCCATAACTTTTTTTGGTTCGGGAATTTTTCATCTTCCTTTGATGCTAAAGATGTAGGGTATATTACAGATAGACTTATTGTCAATTTAGGCGATGGCAAAGTTGTGTGTAAACAAAGTGATATATACAATAAAAAGTATAAAAAGGATTTTGATACTGCTGTTGGAGAGGCTATGTCCAGAGGGGACTTTGTGGGACAGCAGGAGTTGGATTGGAACACTCTTTTGAAAAAGAGAGCGGTTTTTTATCAGTATTCTTTTAATTTAAAGGGGACAGATTCTGCCGATATTTTTAAGGCTACTGTAAAAGTTGATACATTAAACAAAATAACTGATTACAATACCATAATACTTCTTCCTACATCAGACGGAAGTGAAATGCAGCTTATATTCTATAATACAGAAAAAAAGACCAATTCAGTATTCAATATGAAAAATAGTGATGTAATTTCAAGATGCTATGAAGATTCAGAATTGCTAGGCAAAGAGGAACAGAAGTTTAGCTATATTTCCACAGTTTTAAATGGCTTTACTATTTTTGACCAAAACATATTTATTCCGACTTGGGCAAATACAGATGCAAAGTATAATCAGCTTGAGCCTTATAACTATTTGGAGGAAAGTAACGGTGTTGAGAAAAATGCAGATGTATTTTTTGACAACCCTATTGGCAAAACAGTTACAAAGAGTAAGGGTGTAGAAACCTTTGGCGATGAAAGTACAGTTGTAAAGTATTATTCTTCAGGTGTTTTAGAATACTCTAACTACAAAGTAGAAACTGAAAGAGAAAATACATTTGCAAATAACTATATTTCAGCATTGTCTGTTTTGAAAAAAGATGCTTACTTGGATAATGAATTTTATTTGGATAGTTATACTGTAGATAATAATGGCAATTATACTTTCTACTTTAATTACAAAACAGAGGATTTAAAATTAAAGCCTACAGAAAGCCTTTCAAGTGAAATAGGTATGAATAGCTTTATAGAAATTACAGCGGTAAAAGGCAGAGTATCAAAGTATAAAAAATATGCTGTTTCTTACAAAAAAAGCAATTCTATTGCTACAGCATCTACAGACTATATAGGAGCTATTGATAAACTCTATAGCAAATTATACGGTAGTAATACTCCTAAGCCTGTATCTGATGTAGAACTTTGTTATTTGGCAAATGGAAAGACTGTAGATTTAAACTGGATAATAGACATAGATGGCGAAGAATATATTACAAGCACAAGGTAGGTGTTAAAATGGAGTGGAAAAAGGCTGTTAATTATACTATAGTGTTTCTCTTTTTTGTAAATACCGTACTTTTTGGCTTGAATTTGTATAAAAAAAGCGATGTTACAGTTGGGCAAGGCAGACAAAATGATATAGTGGCTCTCCTCGGGAAAGACAATATTACTTTGGGTTGTAGCTTGCCTACAATGTATCCGGCTATGGCTTATATAGCTGCTGAAAGTTTTACATTTGACCCTCTTAAATTAAGAGATGTATTCTTTGCCGATAGCTCAAAGGTAATGAGAACTGATGATAAAAACAAAATAATATTTGCCTATAATAATGATGTTTTGACTATAGATAAGTCTGATGTACAATACATTAAAAAGTTAGATAAAGCTGTAACAGATGTTGATACTGCAAAAGGTATTGCCAATGAATATGTTTCAAATATTAATTCTCTTTTTGGTAAATACGATTATGCTTGTTCTTATGTCACTAAAGAGGGTATAAAGATTTGCTACTATGAAAAAGTAAATGGCTGTGGCTTTTTTAATAATTATTTTACCGTAGTTTTTAATAAAGACGGTTCACAGGAAGTTGATTTCAGCTATAGAACAGTTGTAAAGCAAAATGGCAGTAAAAAGGATGTTTTAGCGTCAGATGAGGCGGTTTTTGCTGTTATAAATCCTATTAAGGACAATAGAAATTCCAGCAAAAGTATTATACAAGATGTATCTTTAGGCTATTATGACAAGGATATTTTGACTGATGATGACTCTATATTGCCTTATTATAAAATTGTAGCAGACGGAAATACTTATTTTGTCAATGCTCGTACAGGCAGAGTTGATTAACTGTATTTTACAAAGCCTGAAATACAGTTAGCTATTACGGTATAAACAGCAAAATAAAAAAGGTTTTGTATATAGGTAGTGGTTTTGTTATATATGCTGAAAATCAGCCTATGTACTTGACAATAAAGGCTGTAAATGGTATCATAACTTATTGTGTATTAAAATTTGACATACTATTTAAAGTATGTGTTAATATCAGTAAATAAGGCTGTTTTTGTAGACAAAAGTGGTGTTAAAAAAATTTATAATTACTGATGTTGTTGTAAATTTTTGGATATTGTACTCTAAAGTGTTAATTTTGTTTGAAAAATTATTTTTTAGTGTTATAATATCATTGATGAATTTGAGTTTTTTAATTAACCTAGAGAGGTGTGTACTAAAGTAATGGAACGTTTAGTTGTCAGAGGCGGGCATCAGCTTAACGGTACGGTAACTATAAGTGGGGCAAAAAATGCTGTAGTTGCTATTATACCGGCTGCTATTCTTGCCGAGGGCGTTTGTGTTATAGACAATCTTCCTCGTATTGAGGATGTAAGGGCACTGGAGGATACTCTTACAAAGCTTGGTGCAGTTTGCGAGCTTATTGACGAGGGTACTCTTATGGTGGATTCCACTAATGTAAATAGCTATGAGGCTACCTTTGATTCTGTGCGTAAAATCAGAGCCTCTTATTATTTAATGGGTGCTTTACTTGCCCGTTTTAAAAGAGCAGATGTTGCATTGCCAGGTGGCTGTAACTTCGGCTCAAGACCTATTAATCTTCACTTAAAGGGCTTCAGAGCTTTAGGTGCGGAAGTTGAAGAAGATTTTGAAAATGGTATTGTTCGTATTAAAGCAGATAAACTTGTAGGTACTAACATATTCTTAGATACAGCATCTGTTGGTGCAACAATCAATATTATGATTGCTGCTACTAAGGCAGAGGGTGTTACAACTATTGAGAATGCTGCTAAAGAACCTCATATTGTTGATACTGCCAACTTCCTTAATATGATTGGCTGTAATGTAAAGGGTGCAGGTACTGATGTAATCAGAATTACAGGTACTCCAGACCTTCATGGTGCTGAATATATGATTATTCCGGACCAGATTGAAGCTGGTACATATATGATTGCTGCTGCTATTGCTGGCGGTAAGGTTAAGGTAGATAATATTATACCTAAGCATATGGACTCTCTTTCTGCTAAGCTTAAAGAAATGGGCTGTCAGATTGAAGAAGGCGATGATTACATTGAAGTTACTTCTTCAGGTAATCTTGTTGCTACAAATGTTAAGACAAATGTTTACCCAGGTTTCCCAACTGATTTACAGCCACAGATGGCTGCTGTACTTTGCAAGGCAAAGGGTACAAGCACTTTAGTTGAAACTGTTTGGGAAAATAGATTCCAGTATGTAGAACAGCTTAAAAAGTTTGGCTGTAGTATGGAAATTAATGCTGACGGTAGAATTGCTACTATTGACGGAGTTGACACTTTAAAGGGTGCAGATGTTCTTGCTACTGACCTTAGAGCTGGTGCAGCAATGGTTATTGCTGGTCTTGCAGCTGAGGGCGAAACAAGAATTGGCAATATCCGTTTTATCGACAGAGGTTACGAACAGATTGAGTATAAACTTAGAGCATTAGGTGCGGATATTGAAAGGGTAGTTGACTAATGAGTTTACGCTTTGCCACCATTGCCAGTTCTAGTAGTGGTAATTGTGTGTATGTTGGTACAGAAAATACAAATATACTTATTGATGCTGGTTTAAGTGGTAAAAAAGTAGAGGAGGGTCTTTCTTCTCTTGGTCTTACAGGCAACGATATTGATGGAATATTCGTTACCCACGAACATAGCGACCATGTTAAGGGTATAGGAGTTCTTTCTCGTAGATACAATATTCCTATTTTTGCCACAGAGGGTACTTGGGGCAATATGCCGTCTTCCATAGGACAGATTAGACCTAATCTTATGAAAGATATATACGCCGAAGAATATTGTGCATTTAACGACCTTACAATAAAGCCTTTTGAAATACCTCACGATGCAGCACAGCCAGTAGGCTATACTGTCGGAGTTAATAATACTAAGATTACTATTGCCACAGATATTGGGCATATTTCGGATACTGTCTTGGAAAATGTAAAGGGTTCTTCCCTTGTGCTTTTAGAGGCAAATCACGATGTAGAAATGCTCCAGTATGGCGGTTACCCACAGAGTTTAAAAAGTAGAATATTGTCTGACTTTGGGCATTTAAGTAATGTAAATGCCGGCAGACTTTTAGATACAGTTATTGATAGTTCAGTAAAGTATGTGTTTTTAGGACATTTAAGCAAGGAAAATAATACTCCTCGTCTTGCCTATGACACAGTCAGTAAAATACTTACGGATAATGGGGCAGTTATTGGTGGAGATTTTAATATGTGGGTTGCTCCTCCGGAGGGAGTAAAAAGAAAAATTGAACTTGTATAAATAATATAAATGCGAGAAATCCTAGTGTTTCTCGCATTAAATTTTTGGGAAGATTGAATTTATGAAGATTACTATTGCTTGTGTTGGAAAAATAAAAGAAAAATATTTTGTAAATGCTATTGAAGAATATTCAAAACGCCTTAGCCGTTATGTAACTCTCAATATTGCAGAAGTTCCCGATGAAAAAGCTCCTGAAAATATGAGCCTTGCCCAAATGGAACAGGTTAAAAATATAGAGGGTCAAAGGCTTATGAAAGTCTTTAAAGATAGCTATGTTGTGGCACTTGCTATAAACGGAAAATCTCTTACAAGTGAGGGGTTAGCTGATTTTATTACCCAAACTACTTTAAAGGGCGTAAGCCATATTACATTTGTAATAGGCGGTTCTCTTGGGCTTAGTGATGAAGTGTTAAATAGAGCAGATTATAAACTTAGTTTTTCTGCTATGACTTTCCCTCATCAGCTTATGAGGGTAATACTTTTGGAGCAAATTTATAGGGCAAATAGAATAATCAAAAATGAGCCTTATCATAAGTAATAGCATTAAGCTGAAAGTATATAGAAGTGCTTTCGGCTTTTTTGTTGTGAATATATAAATTTTGTTGAAATAGGGGTTTGTCCACGCCTACAAAGGGCGTTGCCCCTTGACCCCATAAGCCTTTAAAAAGGCTTAACCTAAACTTAAAATATATATTGAAAAAAGTAGGCTTTTGGGGTATAATTAGCCTAATATGATAATTTTTATGTTTGATAGTATGTTCGGAGGAATTTAGTTTATGTGTGGTTTTTGTGGTTTCACAGGAGATATAGCTGATAGAGAAAACATCATTATAGGTATGATGAACAAAATCATACACAGAGGACCTGATAGTGCAGGTACTCATAGTGATGAAGATGTAACAATGGGCTTTAGAAGACTTAGTATCATTGGTCTTGAAGACGGTTCACAGCCTATGTACAACGAAGACGGCTCTATTGTTATTTGTTTTAATGGCGAGATTTACAACTATCAGCCTATTAAAGAAATGCTTATTGAAAAGGGTCATGTTTTCAAAAGTCACGCTGATACAGAAGTTCTCATTCATTTATATGAGGAAAAAGGCGAAGAAATGCTTAATGATTTAAGAGGTATGTTTGCCTTTGCTATTTATGATATGAAGAACAAGAAGTTATTTGCTGCCAGAGATTTCTTTGGTATTAAGCCTTTTTACTATGGTGTATTTAACAACCATATGCTTTTTGGCTCAGAAATTAAGAGTTTCCTTGCTTTCCCTGATTTTAAAAAAGAAGTAAATACTGTTGCCCTTGAAAACTATTTAACTTTCCAGTATTCAGTATTAGATGAAACATTCTTCAAGGGTGTTTATAAGTTGAAGCCAGGTCACTATTTAGTTTATAAAGATGGCAAGATTGATATTAAGAGATACTTCCAGCCTAGGTTTGAACCAGAAAAGGCAGGTTTACAGGATACAATCAAGAAAATTGAAGATGTAATGCTTGATAGTGTTAAAACTCATAAGATTAGTGATGTAGAAGTTGGTTCTTTCCTTTCAAGTGGTGTAGACTCAAGTTTTGTTGCTGCTACATTTAAGGGAGATAAGACATTTACAGTAGGCTTTGACTATGAAAAGTATAATGAAATAGGTTATGCTGAAAAGCTTTCTGAAAAGGTTGGTATTGACAATTATTCTAAGATTATTTCTACTGATGAATATTGGGACAGCTTAGGTAAAATTCAGTATCATATGGACGAGCCTTTAGCAGACCCATCAGCAGTTGCTCTTTACTTTGTAAGTAAGTTAGCATCTAAGCATGTTAAGGTTGCTCTTTCTGGCGAGGGTGCAGATGAGTTCTTTGGTGGTTACAACATTTATAGAGAACCTATGGATTTACAGATTACAAAGCTTATTCCAAAGCCTTTAAGAAAGGGTATTGCAGCTATAATGAAAGCACTTCCTTTCAGATTTAAGGGTAAAAACTACTTAATCAGAGCATCTATGGACTTAGAGGATAGATTTATTGGTAATGCTAAAATGTTCTCAGAAAAGGAAAGAGAACGCATTTTAAAGAACCCTACAGGTAAGTATAACCATAAGGAAATTACAAAGCCATACTATGACTTTACAAAGGGTCAGGATGATGTAACAAGAATGCAGTTTATTGACCTTAATCTTTGGATGGTTGGGGATATTCTTTTAAAGGCAGATAAAATGTCTATGGCAAACTCTCTTGAAGTTAGAGTACCTTTCCTTGATAAGGAAGTATTTGAAGTTGCCAGACATGTACAGCCTGATTATAGAGTAAACAGAGAAGCTACAAAGTATGCCTTTAGAATGGCTGCTAAGGACTACTTACCAGAAGAAGTTGCAAGCAAGAAAAAACTTGGTTTCCCTGTTCCAACAAGAGTTTGGCTTAAAGATGAAAAGTATTATAATATAGTTAAAACAGCTTTCCAGAGCGAAGCTGCACAGAAGTATTTTAACACAGACAAAATTGTTAAGTACCTTGATGACCACAAGAATGGTAAGGCTGATAACAGCCGTAAGGTATGGACAATTTATATGTTCTTAGTATGGTATAATCAGTTCTTCGGTAATGAAGAAAAGGAGGCTTGCTAATTATGGCAGATTGTATATTTTGTAAAATAGCTAATGGAGAAATTCCATCGAACACAATTTATGAAGATAATGATTTTAGAGTAATACTTGATATTGCTCCTGCAAACTTAGGTCATTGCCTTATTTTACCTAAAAATCATAGTGCAAATCTTTATGAAATGCCGGCTGAATTAGTAGGTAAGGCTCATATCCTTGCTCAGAAAGTGGCTAAGGCTGTTAAAGAGGCTACAGGCTGTGACGGACTTAATATTCTCCAGAATAATGGAGAGGCTGCCGGTCAGACTGTTCATCACTATCATGTTCATGTTGTTCCTAGAAAGAATGGCGATGATGTAACAATGACTTTTGGTTCTTTCCCTAAGCCAAGTGATGAAGAAATGACAGCTATTAAGGATAAAATTAAAGAAAATATGTAATTATAAGGTCCTCAAAGTTATGCTTTGGGGACTTTTTTGTGTATAGAAACAAAAAATAAATGTATAATAAAGAATAACAGAGGGAAATAGTTTAAACTACAGATAATTTGTCTTAATTTTGACTGTAAAGTTCTTGTAAAAATTGAGAAATTTTATTGAAAATATACAAAATATTTTTTATTCTTTCAAAGATTAAATAGAAAACCTGTTTTTTTGTAAATTTTGGTCAAAAAAAGTAAAAAATATAAACCTACAAGAGTAATCTTATACAGTTGAAGTGGAAAAAATATAAAATAAAATGTTGTCGTATTATTTGACAAGGGAAGTTTAAAGGGATATAATATAACTTATTGAAGGAAAATGGGAGCTTGCTCACGATTTTCCGAAATAAGTTACCGAGGCGAGAGCCGAGGACAAATTTCATTTTAGTTTGCGATAAGCAAACAAATTTGCAAAGCAAAGAAACGAAGTTTCAAAATGAAATTTAGATTGAAGGAAAATGGGAGCTTGCTCACGATTTTCCGAAATAAGTTACCGAGGCGAGAGCCGAGGACAAATTTCATTTTAGTTTGCGATAAGCAAACAAATTTGCAAAGCAAAGAAACGAAGTTTCAAAATGAAATTTAGATTGAAGGAAAATGGGAGCTTGCTCACGATTTTCCGAAATAAGTTACCGAGGCGAGAGCCGAGGACAAATTTCATTTTAGTTTGCGATAAGCAAACAAATTTGCAAAGCAAAGAAACGAAGTTTCAAAATGAAATTTGAAAAAGAAATATTAATGAATACTAATGACTTATTTTTAGGAGGAGAACAAATGGATATAAGTGGTGGCAGTATTAAGATTTTTGGCTGTAACGGCAATAAGTCTTTAGCTGAACACATTGCTAGCGACCTTGGTCTTGCACTTGGCAAGTCTGAAATTGGTAAGTTTAGCGATGGTGAAATTAGCGTAAGAATTAACGAAACAGTAAGAGGTGCTGATGTATTTATCGTTCAGCCTACTAGCAACCCTGTAAACGACAATCTTATGGAGCTTCTTATTACTATTGATGCAGTTAAGAGAGCTTCTGCTGGTAGAATTAATGCCGTTATTCCTTACTATGGCTATGCTAGACAGGATAGAAAGGCAAAGGCAAGAGATCCAATTAGTGCTAAGCTTGTAGCTGACCTTATTACAAGTGCTGGTGCTGACAGAGTTATTACAATGGACCTTCATTGTGCACAGATTCAGGGCTTCTTTGATATTCCTGTTGACCACCTTGTAGGTATGCCACTTCTTTCAAAGTACTATGAACAGAAGTTTGGTATTGGTGCAGAAGATGTTGTTGCTGTATCTCCAGACCTTGGTAGTGTTACAAGAACTCGTGCTTTCGCAGAAGGTCTTAACATTCCTATCGCTATTGTTGATAAGCGTCGTCCAAGACCAAATGTTTCTGAAATTATGAACATTATTGGTGACTTTAAGGACAAGAGAGTTATCCTTTATGATGATATGATTGATACAGCTGGTACTATTACTAATGCTGCTAATGCACTTAAAGAAAAGGGTGCTAAGGAAGTTTATGCTTGCTGTACTCATGGTGTACTTTCAGGTGCTGCTATTGAAAGAATCCAGAATAGTGTTATTGAAGAACTTGTAGTTCTTGATACTGTACCTCTTACAGGTGAAAAGCTTATTCCAAAGATTAAGCAGAAGTCTGTTGCAAAGGTATTTGCTGATGCAATTTACAGAATTCACGAAGGTTTACCTGTATCAAAGATTTTTGAATATTAATAAGTTTTATAAAAGGCGAAGATTTAGTTCTTCGCCTTTTTTTGTTGTCTAAATAATACTAATTATTATATAATAAAAAAGACTTGACAAACATATGTTCGAATGATAACATATATATGTCATAAAAATACATTTTTATTGTTATAATATATATTTATTTTTATACGGAAAGGAGAGATGAGTATAAAATAATGACCACAGAAGAATATGAAAAAACTAAGGATATGCTGGTTGCTTGGGCAAATTATAATAGCTATGTACGACAGCAAAAATACGAAATAGATGAAACTATTAAACTATCTAAGGCTTTGGAGAAAAATAAAGATGATGTAGACTGTTATATTGACGAAGAAATAAGGGAAACTACATATAATGCCTTAGAATATTGCAAAATTCGTATTAAAAAACTAGACATTATGATAAGAGAAACAGCCTTGTTTAAGGAGATAATGGATAGTATAATAGACGGACTAAATGTACTAGATAAAAACTTGCTTGTTGCCCGATACATAAAAAGACAGGATTGGGATACTATGGCCACTTTTTGGCCCTGTGAAATTAGCTCAAGACAAATACAGAGAATACATAGAAGTTTACTTAATGATATATTGCAAAAATATAGAGAATTAAGCTCTAAAAAGCAAAAATAGCGTAGAAATTACTGTTAAATTGTAAAAAATAGAATAAATATTTCATACTCAATAAGTATGGGTAATATGGCAAAAATACTGTAATTATAGGGAATACAGAGGTGTATACCAAAAAAATATACCAAAAAACAATGTAAAAGTTGTGGAAGTTGACATAATTTTTTTTTGCCTATAAAAATTACCTATACTACACATCAAAAAAACTATGTTTTATGTGCAAACTTTGTAAAAATTTCCTCCTATTTTTTCAAAATTTCCTTTAAAAGGCAATTTGCATAAATTATGTATACCGAATTTGTTTAATAATTACATAGAGGATTTACCTAAAATGAGGTATGATATATATAATTGTTTAAGGGGAAGTATTGTCCCTAATTCGGTCAGTCAAGGAGGAAATTGTTTAGATGGCAGATGTAAAATTAAAAAATATAGTTAAAAAATATCCTAATGGATTTGTAGCAGTAAAGAATTTCAATTTGGAAATTAAAGATAAAGAGTTTATTATTTTCGTAGGTCCTTCAGGTTGTGGTAAGTCTACAACTCTTAGAATGATTGCAGGTCTTGAGGATATTTCTAATGGTGAACTTTACATTGATGATAAACTTTGTAATACTGTTTCACCTAAGGATAGAGATATTGCAATGGTTTTCCAGAACTATGCTCTTTACCCACATATGACAGTATATGATAATATGGCTTTCGCCCTCAAACTTAGAAAAGTACCAAAGGACGAAATCGACAAAAAGGTAAGAGAAGCTGCCAAAATCCTTGATTTGGAACATTTATTAGACAGAAAGCCAAAGGCTCTTTCTGGTGGTCAGCGTCAGAGAGTTGCTATGGGTCGTGCCATTGTGCGTTCTCCAAAGGTTTTCCTTATGGACGAACCTCTTTCTAACTTGGACGCTAAGTTAAGAGTTCAGATGCGTTCTGAAATTTCTAAACTTCATCATAAATTACAGACAACATTTATCTATGTTACTCATGACCAGACAGAGGCTATGACTTTAGGTACTAGAATTGTTGTTCTTAAAGACGGAATTATTCAGCAGGTTGATACACCTCAGAATCTTTACAATGCACCAGATAATCTCTTTGTAGCTGGTTTCATTGGTTCACCTCAGATGAACTTTATTGATGCTACTATTTCAAAAGATGACAAGGGTGTATATACAAACTTCGGTGAATATAGCTTTAAACTTCCAGAATCTAAGGCTAAGGCACTTACTGAGGGCGGTTATGTTGGTAAAACAGTTATCCTCGGTATTAGACCAGAAGATATTCACAACGAAGATATTTTCCTTAATACTTCTCCAGAAAGTATTGTTGATGCAGAAGTTGAAGTTACAGAACTTCTTGGTGCAGAACTTAACCTCTATACATTCGTTGGCGGACAGAATGTTACAGCAAGAGTTAATGCAAGAACAAATGCTAAGATTGGCGATAAGTTAAAGCTTGCATTTGACCTTAACAGAATGCACTTCTTCGATAAGGAAACAGAACAGAATATTTGCCACTAATTTATAGTACATAATATTGAATTTTATGGTGCAGATGACTTAGGTTGTCTGCACTTTTTAGTTAATCGGAAAAATAAATCTGGAGGCTTGTTCTGAATATTTTAACTCCAGTTTAATATTGCAACTGATTTTTATGTTATACTTTTACTGGAGAGGTGGTTGCTATGACAATAAAAAAGAGGTTGTTTTTATCTAATTTGATGATGATAGTTGTGCCTGTAGTTATTGCTACAGTTGTTGGCTTAGGCTGTATAGGTTTAGTGCTTAGTGTAGTAAAAAGTGGTACAAATTTTGGTTTGGATAGTGATAGTGAATTTTATTGGGCAAGTCAAGGAGCTGTTGAATTAGCGGAACATTATATAAAGGACAATTCTCCACAGAAGAAGGCTACACTTGAAGATGTGCTGAATACCGGAGTTATGGCTATTGAAATACAGGAAAATGGAAATAGCATATATACCTATGGCAAAACAATGGCAGACGACAAAAATATTATAAAATCAGCACAGCTTTTAAATAGTGACGGCATTGTAGTTACGTCACAGGGCAGAGGGGTTTTCAGAAAGACAGAAACATATAATGGAAGAAATTATGATATTTACGTAATGGGAACACAGCATATTACCACCAGTAAGAGTTTGAAAATGGTAGGCGTATTTTCACTATTAGCCATTATATTGTCAGTAGTTGTAGCCATTTTGATTACAAATAGAATATTGACAAAGTATGTGTTTAAGAAAGTTGAAAATCCTTTAAATTTACTTGTATATGGGGTAAATGAAATAGGAAAAGGAAATCTTGATTACAGTGTTACTTATACAGAAAATGATGAGTTTAAGACAGTTTTTGAGGCTTTTAATGAAATGACAAAAAGGCTGAAAGATTCTGTTGAACAGACTAAGAAAAATGAAGAAAGTCGAAAAGAGCTTATGGCTGGAATATCCCACGACATTCGTTCCCCACTTACTTCTATAAAAGCCTATGTAGAGGGGCTTTTAGACGGTATAGCAAAGACAGAGGAAATCAGGCTTAATTATTTAAGAATAATAAAGAAAAAGGCTGAGGATATAGAACGCTTGGTATCTCAAATATTTACATTTTCTAAACTGGATTTAGACGAATACCCAATGAAAGTAGAAATGGTAGCACTAGATAAAGAGATTGAAAACATTGTAGAAAACTACAGTGAAGAATATAGGGAAAAGGGTCTTGAAATATCTGTAGGTAACCTTAATAAATGCGTTGCTGAAATTGATAGAGAGCAGTTTTTAAGAGTAATGCTTAATATTATAGACAATAGCTTAAAATACAAAAATAAAGAAGTTGGACATTTGTGTATAGAACTTGAAAAAAATGAGAATAGCTGTACAATAAAAATGGCAGATGATGGTATAGGAGTAACACAATCCTCATTACATAAACTTTTTGATGTTTTTTATAGAACCGACAATGCCAGAGAAAATCCTTCCGGTGGAAGTGGATTGGGGCTTGCTATAACAGCGAAAATAATTGAAAGATTAAATGGTTCTATAAGGGCTGAAAATAGAGAAAATGGGGGACTTACTATTATTATAACTTTGCCTAGAAAGGGTGTATGCCTGTGAAAATACTTATTATAGAAGATGACAGAGATATTGCCTCTATTGAAAGTGATTATCTTGTAGCCAATGGATTTGAAACAGAAATATGTTCTGACGGATTAAGTGGCTTAGAAAGTGGCTTAAGTGGGAAGTATGACCTTATACTTTTGGATATTATGCTCCCTAAAATGGACGGCTTTACAGTATGCAGAAAATTAAGGGAAAAAATAAATATTCCTATACTTATGGTAACAGCCAAAAGAGAGGATATTGATAAAATAAGAGGACTGGGTCTTGGAGCTGATGACTATATAGAAAAGCCTTTTTCTCCAAATGTTCTTGTAGCCAAAATAAAGGCGAATATTGCTCAGTATGAAAGATTGACAGAGCATAAAAAGCCTAAATCGGAAATAAGACTTGGTGAAATACTTTTAAATACAGAAACCCACAGAGTTTACGTTCAGGATAGAGAAGTGGAATTTAAAAATAAGGAATACGAGTTATTGCTGTTTTTAATGTTAAATGCTGATATAGTGTTTAGCAGAGAAATTCTCTATGAAAAGGTTTGGGGTTATGAGGCTATGGGCGACAATGCAACGGTAGCAGTTCATATTAATCGAATTAGAGAAAAAATCGAAAAAGACCCTCAAAATCCTAAATATATTGAAACAGTGTGGGGTGCAGGTTATAGATTTAAAGCAATTTAAGGAGGCTTTTATATGTGGTTAGTATTTGCTTTTGGTTCAGCCTTGTTTGCCGGACTTACTTCTATACTAGCAAAATGTGGAATAAAGAAAACAGATTCCGATGTTGCAACTGGTATTCGAACTATTATAGTTTTGTTGTTTTCTTGGTTAATGGTGTTTATAGTTGGTTCACAGAATCAGATAAGTGCCATAGACGGTAAAACACTTTTATTCCTTATACTGTCTGGACTTGCTACAGGTGCAAGTTGGTTGTGCTATTTTAAGGCTTTACAGATTGGTGATATAAACAAGGTTGTGCCTATTGATAAATCCAGTACAATAATAACAATAATACTTGCAGCCATAATTTTAGGCGAAAGCATTACATTGGTAAAAGGTGTGGCCATTGTTTTAATTGCTGTAGGTACATTTCTTATGATAGAGAAAAAGAAAAGTACAAACTCTGAAAATAAAAGCAGTTGGCTTTTGTTTGCCTTTGGTTCAGCTTTGTTTGCTGCCTTAACAGCAATACTTGGTAAAATAGGTATTTCAGGTGTTGAGTCAAATTTAGGTACAGCTATAAGAACCTTTGTTGTGCTTATAATGTCTTGGATAATGGTTTTAGTTACCGGTAAAAAAGATAAAGTAAAAGAAGTGCCTAAAAATGAACTTATATTTATATGCCTTTCAGGTATAGCAACAGGTGCAAGTTGGCTTTGCTATTATAGAGCCTTACAAGATGGCTTGGCAAGTGTAGTTGTGCCGGTAGATAAGTTAAGTATTCTTGTGACAATATTGTTCTCTTACATAGTTTTCCACGAAAAACTTTCAATAAAGTCAGCTATAGGGCTTGTGGGAATTGTAGCCGGTACTTTAATAATGATTTTATAAAAATTACGTTTAAAATCCCTTTGAGATAAAAATCTCAAAGGGATTTTTTATATTCTGTTTAAACTTTTTAAAATTTTGGTTTATACATTTGCCTTAATATATAGTCAAAGGAAAGAGGTGAATGGTATGGAGATTGATATTTTAAATTATATACAGACTCTCCGTACTCCTATTGGCGATGTGCTTATGCCTTTTATAAGTTCATTAGGTAACGGTGGTTTTGTGTGGATAGTTTTAGATATAGCCTTGATTATTATTCCCAAAACACGAAAAGCAGGTATTGTAGTAGCATTTGCAATTATTTTAGATGTTCTGCTTTGCAATGGCTTGTTAAAGCCTTTAGTAGCCAGAATACGCCCTTGTAATGTTGTTAAAAATATAAATATGTTAATTCCAATACCTAAGGATTTTTCTTTTCCGTCAGGGCATACGGCAGTAGCTTTTGCAGTAACTTCTGCATTGTGTTTTTGTAAAAATAAAATTTGGATACCGTCAGCTTTGTTGTCACTTTTAATAGCTTTTTCCAGAATGTATTTGTATGTTCATTATCCTAGTGACATTTTAGGAGGAGTACTGTTGGGGGTACTTGTTGGAAAATTGGCTTATGATTTGGGTATTAAGTTGGGCGAAAAAAAGAAAGGAAGTGTAGCAATATGATAAGAAATATTGTAAATGGATTTTGTATGGCTTTAGCAGATAGTGTACCCGGTGTTTCAGGAGGTACGGTAGCCTTCATAATGGGATTTTATGAAAATTTCATAGATGCCCTTAATAATGTTTTCGCAAGAGATAAAAACAATATGAAAAAGTCAGCTATATATTTAGGTAAAATGGGCATAGGCTGGATAATAGGAATTTTAAGCTCAATTCTTTTGCTTTCAGCACTTTTCGAAAAGAATATTTATTTTATGAGTTCATTATTTTTTGGACTTAGTTTAGGAGCAATTCCCTTTATATTGCGTTCACAATGGGAAAATATAAAAGGAAAATATATTAACATTGGTTATACAGTTTTTGGTTTCGTGCTTGTTGCCGGATTATCAATATTGAGAAATAGCATATCCTCTGGGATTACAATGGATTTTGCATCATTATCTGTTTTTCAGATAGCATATATTTTTATAGTAGGTATGCTTGCTATTACAGCTATGGTACTTCCGGGAATTTCAGGCTCAACACTTTTGCTTATTTTTGGAGTTTATTTGCCAACTATAAAGGCTGTTCACTCTCTTATGACATTTGATTTATCAGTTCTTATGGGAGTAGTTGCCTTAGGTTTAGGTGTAGTGTTTGGTATGATTTCTTCTGTAAAACTTATCAGAATTGCTTTTAAAAAGTATACAAGCGAATGTATATACACAATAGTAGGACTTGTGGCTGGCTCTTTGGTAGCTATAGCTTATGGACCTACAACACTTCAAAACCCACAGCCTTTGTTAGGGATTTCTAATTTTAATGTAGTAGGCTTTGTTATAGGAATAATCGTTTTATTATTATTGGAATTATCACCTAAATTTTGCAGAAAGGAGGTGAAGTAGTAAATCCCCTTTTCTCCCTGCAAAGGTTTTATATATTACACAAATACAAATAGAGGACTGCCAAAAGGTAGTCCTCTATTGTTATACTCTATACAATTCATCTACATCAGGTTCTTCTAAAACCTGTTTTTCACCCTTATTTACGATGTAAAGACCATCATTAGTAAATTTACCAATGACAGTAGCATTAATGCCGTTTTTGGCTAATTCTGCTACTAATTCTTCGCCATTCTCAATGGCAATAACCATTGAGCCACTAGAAATAAGTCTAAGAGGATTTACACCTAATTCACTACAAATCTGTTTAGTACAATCTAAAACAGGTATTTTGTCGGCATATACTTCTACGCCTAAGCCGGAACAAGTAGCAACTTCCCAACAAGCTCCTAATATACCACCCTCTGTTACATCGTGCATAGCATTTGCACCCATTTGTGAGGCAATTTTACCTTCTTTAACAACTGAAAGTAAATTACTTAATTCCCTTGCCTCTTTTAATGTATTTTCACTTATATTTTTTAATTTCTCGATTTTATCACTTGCAAAAATAGATGTTCCCTCAAGACCGGCATATTTTGTCATTACTAAATCATCCCCTGATTTTGCTCCTGATGAAGCAATAAGTCTTTTGGATTTTCCTATTACAGTACAGCTTAAAACTGGTTTAACAACGGCGTCTGTAATCTCTGTATGGCCACCTAAAACGCACATATTTACCTCTTTTGCCTGAGTATATACATCTGTGATTATTTTCTGTATTTCTTCTTCCGTAATCGTTGGAGGTAAAAGAGCTGTGACCATTATACCAATAGGCTCTCCACCACCGGCAGCAATATCATTGGAATTAATATGTACGGCTAATTTGCCAATATCGGCTACAGCACCAGTTATAGGGTCTGTAGAAAGTAGACAAATATTGTCATCTATAGTAAGGGCTGAACAGTCTTCACCAATAGATGGCTTAACTAAAACTTCTTCTCTATCAATGCTATATTTATTTATAGGTTCTAATACAATTTTATTTAAAAGGCTGTTAGGCAACTTACCAATTTTCATACAATCACTCCTTGCTAGAATTATAGCATACAAATAGCTTGTTCACAATATTTTGTTGAAAACCTAGAGTATTATTGATATAATCTATGTAAATGTTTTTTGGGAGGTATAAGTGTATGGATGATATTAAATTAAGAGCAAGAGCAAAAATAAATATTACTCTTGATGCCATTAGAAAAATGGAAAATGGATACCACGAGTTGGAAATGATAATGCAAACTGTAAATCTTTGTGACAATTTGCATATTAAAAAGACGAATACTGGCAAAGTAGAGTTAAAAAGCAATTTAGTTTGGTTGCCTTGTGACAGCAGAAATTTAGTTTATAGAGCTGCTGAATATATGAGAGAAACATATAATATTAAAGAGGGTATAGAAATAGAGCTTGTAAAGAATATACCTGTGGCAGCAGGGCTTGCTGGTGGCAGTAGTGACTGTGCAGCAACTCTTGTAGGTATTAACAACCTTTTCAGACTTAATATTTCACAAGAAGAGCTTATGAAAATAGGCAAGAGTTTTGGTGCAGATGTGCCATACTGTATTTTAAGAGGTACAGCTCTTGCAGAGGGTATAGGAGAAAAGTTGACAGTTCTCCCTAATTTCCCTAACTGTTATGTACTTTTGGCTAAGCCTCCAATAAGTGTTTCTACAGCATCAGTTTTTGGAGTGTTAGACCTTAAAAAGGTAAATAAGCACCCAGACACAAAGGCTATTATAGACTATATTGAAAAAGGGGATTTACAGGCTGTTTCTGACAATATGGTTAATGTTCTTGAAACGGTAACTTGCGAAAAATATCCTGTAATTGAGCAGATTAAAAAAGCTATGATTGATAATGGGGCTATTGGTTCTATGATGAGTGGTAGTGGACCAACTGTTTTTGGATTTTTCTCTGAATATAAGGAAGGACTTCACGCCCTCAAGTTTATTAAAAATAAATTTAGAACAAAGGAAGTGTATTTAACTACAGTTTTTAATATAAGACAGGGGGAATAGAATGAATGAAATGCTTATTTTAACAGCAGTAGTAATTGTTATTTGTATTATTCTTAATAAAATATCCAACAGACTGGGTATTCCAATGCTTTTAGGCTTTATAGTATTGGGTATGGTTTTTGGTTCTGACGGTATATTGAAGATACAGTTTGACAATTTTGCTTTTGCTGACCATATTTGCTCCACAGCACTTATATTTATAATGTTTTATGGTGGTTTTGGTACTAACTGGAATGAGGCAAAGCCTATAGCTGTTAAGGCCGTTGGTTTGTCTACATTAGGCGTTGTACTTACGGCAGGTTTTGTAGGTCTGTTTTGCCACTATGTGCTTAAAATCAGTTTTTTGGAAAGTATGTTAATAGGCTCACTTCTTGCCTCAACAGATGCTGCCTCTGTGTTCTCTATACTTCGTTCAAAACGATTGAATTTGAAGTATAATACAGCATCTATTTTGGAAATAGAAAGTGGTAGTAACGACCCGGCGGCTTATATGCTTACAGTTATTGTTATGACACTTATAAAAGGTCAGGCAAGTGGTGGACAAATAGCCTATATGCTTTTTAGCCAAATTGTGTATGGCATAGGTATTGGTGTAGTTATAGCTCTTGTTGCTTCTCAAATACTGAAAAGATTTAAGTTTACTACATCAGGCTTTGACACAATTTTTGTAGTTGCTGTAGCTGTGTTCTCCTATGCTTTGCCTACATATATAGGAGGAAATGGCTATTTAAGTGCGTATATTGTGGGTATTATATTGGGTAACTCTAAAATAAGAAACAAGAAAACTCTTGTGCCATTCTTTGACGGAATAAACGGATTAATGCAAATGCTTATTTTCTTCTTGTTAGGTCTTCTTAGTTATCCGTCAAAAATGTTAGATGTATGTGGCATAGCTATTTTAATAGCAATTTTCCTTACATTTGTAGCCAGACCTTTGGCTGTATTTGCTATTATGACACCTTTCAAAAGTAAAATATCACAGCAGTTATTGGTTGCTTGGTCAGGTTTAAGAGGTGCTGCATCTATAGTTTTCTCTGTTATGGCTATAATGAATGTTAAGGCAGAAAATGACATATTCCATATAGTGTTTTTTATAGTTCTGTTTTCAATACTTTTACAAGGCTCACTTTTACCCGTTGTGGCAAAAAAGCTAAATATGATTGATGATTCCGGAGATGTTATGAAAACATTTACAGACTATTCAGATGAAGTGCCTATACAATTTATAAAGTTTACATTAGACGGAAAGCATGGCTGGGTAGGTAAGAATTTAACGGATATTATACTCCCTCCAGATACAATAGTGGTGCTTATTATAAGAGGGGAAAATCAAATAGTTCCAGACGGAAAAACAGTATTAGAAAAAGGAGATACCCTTGTTCTCTGTGCTAAATCTTCTGGAAATATTGAAGGTGTTCATCTTTCAGAAAAAAGAGTTTCCGGTAGTGATAAATATGTTGGGAAAACACTTTCAGAGATACATAAAGACGATTTGATTATTATGATAAGACGAGGGGATAGAGTGGTTATACCACAAGGTAAAACAATCGTTAGAGAAAATGATGTGCTTGTAATAAATCATAAGGAATAGATAAAAGGAGAGTAGATTGTTACTCTCCTTTTATTATAATTATAACACAAAGGACTGAACCTTAAATAGGTTCAGTCCTTTTTAATATGCTTTACGCTATATTAGAAATCAATAACATTGTTGAAGTCAAATGTAGCAGACTCCTTATTGATATTTGTTAATGTTGCTACAGACTTAATGTTGGCATTTGTAGCGTCCACTGTATTAAAAGTGGTAACTATTGCCTGTGGTTTTTCATAAATTTTCTTCATATTAATAGTCCTCCTTTAATCAGTAGATTACTCAGCTGTTACAGTCTGGTTAGAAACTTCATTCATAATTTTTACGCCATCATACTGAACGAAGCCCTTTACGATACAACCTTCAGCAGGCATATTCTTGAAGTAGTTTACTGTGTAAAGGTTGTCGCCTTCTTCACCAGTAACACGATAAACTGTGTCATTCTTAGTGTTACCTACGAATGTACCGTCAGCATTAAATACTGCAAAACCAATGTAGTCAGCCTTAGCTAATAAAGAGTTATTAACTACACCCTTGAATAAATAGTCGCCATCTTCGTCCTTTGTTACAGGAGTCTGGAGAGTGTTAATTGCTACAGTATCAAGGTCTCTGTTAGTAGTGTAGTAGTTTTCGTTTTGCTTTGCTCTTACTAACCAATTAGCATCTGCAAGAGTAGTACCATCGTTGTTTGCAAGAGAAGTGTCATAACCATGGTAAACACCGTTAGTAACAAGTGTACCACTGTTATCAGTATAACCGTTTACAATAACCTGAGTAGATGCAAGAGAACAACCACTTGTACCCCAACCTCTACCTAAGTAAGTCTTAGCAGTAAAGCCAGTATTTGTTGTATCATTAATTGTTAAGTTGTTTGCAACCATCTTTGTAGTTACATCTTTACTAGAGTTAGGAACAAGGAATCTAGCATCGCTGCTTAAACTTAATTCCCAAATACAGTTGTTAAGAGTAACATCACCAGTACCACAAACTACATCCTGGAAACCAGCAATAGTACAGTTATCAAATGTCCAAGTGTTGTTAGCATTTACTTTACCAGTAAAGATTGTATCTCTAGTTGCCCAGATTGTACAGTTAGTTAATTTAACTGTAGCAGCAAGGTTGTCGCCGTAAGCAGAAAGAGCAGTTGCATTCTGAGCTACACCTAAATCAGCTTCAGCTGTGTTCTTAATCTGAATGTTTTCAAATTCAACGTTTACAGAACCGTTAATTGCAACTGTATCGCCGTGGAACTTAGTCTTTTCAGTAGCACCGTTAGGAGCTGTACTGTCGTTACCACTCTGGCTATCGTTGTATGTAATGATTGTATCGTCAGCAGAGTTACCAACAATCTTAATATCCTTAGTAATTGTTACCATTTCTTTGTATGTACCAGCAGCAACATAAATTGTCTGACCAGCAGTAGCATTATCTACAGCATCCTGAACAGAGTCATAAGTAGTAGTTACTGTTGCATTTGGAGTATAACCAACATAAAGGTTATCGTTTGATGCATTTGCAGGAAGTGTTGAGTAGTTCTTAGCAGTTGCATCGTTAATTGTAAGAGCAATGTTACCTTCAACAGGAGCGAAAGTTTCTGTTGAAGAAGTATAACCTGCAATAGCTACATTGTATGTATTAAAGCCTAAGTTAGGGAATGTAGCAACACCGTTTTCATCAGTAGTTACAGTGTAGAATACAGGCTTTGCACCAACATAGTAAGTTAAAGTAACTTTCTTGCTAGCAACAGCAGTACCGTTAGCTGTCTTTACAGTAACAGTAGCATCGCCAGAAACCTGTGGAAGGTTAAGAGTAGATGTTACAGTACCGTCATCGCCAATAGATAAAGTTGATTCATAACGAACACCATTAGCTTCATAAGATACCTTGTAGCTTGTAGAAGTCTTACCATTAAATTCAACATTACCATTTTCATCAGCAGTTACAGTCTGGTCACCAATAGTAACAGTAGCGTTTGCTGGAATAGTAGTAGCAGCGTTACCAAGTGTAAGTTTAGTTGTTACTGTAACAGGAGTAGGTCCTTTCTGAATGTCAACGGCAAGCATAGAGTTGTTTGTACCACCGTTACCAATGTAAGCTACAGTACCAGCTTCAAGGTCAGCATACATTGTCTGACTCTGAGGAACTAAACCAGTAAGGTTTGTATATGTACCAGCAGTTTCGTCATATGAGAAGATAGAGTTCTTAGAACCACCTGATGTATCAGCAGAAACTCTTGTGCTCTTCTTTGCAACTACCTTGAAAGCAAGTCTGAAAGAAGTACCATCAATAACTGTATTTACACCGTTAGTCTTGAAACCCTTTTCGTAAGTTCTACCATTTACTGTAAGAGGCTTACCAGTAGTACTTAACTTCTGTGCAGCGTAAACAGCAGCATATTCGTTTTCGAAAACGAGAGCACCGTCAGCATAACCTTCAGCAGGAGCTGTATCAGCCTTTATCTGCCAGTTAGCAGCAACAGTAGTAGTTTCTGTAGAACCTTCAGTAGTAGTTTCTGTAGATGCTTCAGTAGTAGTTTCAGTTGAAGCATCAGTAGCTGTAGTAGCTTCAGTTGTAGTAGTTGTATCGTCACCACCAGTAGTGCCAACTAATGTCATACCTAAAAGGATTGACTTTGAGTTACCGAAGTAAACACAAACTGGAGTACCCGTAGTTACAGGAATAGAAACAGGAGCAACAGCAGCACCTTCTAAGTAACCATGTACATCATACTGGTCATATGCTGTTGGAAGTGCATAAGTGCCGTTATTGTTATTTGTTAAATTGTTATATACTCTGATAGAATTAGCTTTTGTAGCCTTAGAACCAGAGTTAATAACATATAAGTTTAAGTTACCAGTTGCAGTAGGGATAAATACGCAGTACTTTGCACCCTTAGCAGCACCAGTATTGTCTGTTGCAACAGCAGATACGCAAGAATAAGCGTCATTTGCAGTAGTGCCGGCAACGGTTACAAAGTTGTCACTAAAAGTAGTTGTTGCACTTGTTTTGATTGTCTGAGAATTACCAATGCTAGAAAGTGCAGCTTCAGCACCGAAAGCAGCTGGAATAGTTGCATCACCGGACTTCCAAGAAGCAACTGTAGTAGTTTCAGCAGCAAATGCCTGTGTAGCTGTAAAAGGTAACGTAGTTGATACAGTAGCAACTGTTACACTTGAAAAAGCCATTGCACTTGCAAGAACAGAGCTTACTGCTCTTTTAAAGGTTTTGTTCATTTTTGTTTCCTCCTTTTATTTCGTTTGAAAAATGTTTTGCCACTTTATATGGCTTATGACACCCACCCTTTTTAGTTATAAAAAATTTACCCTTTAAAAAGGTAGGTGGCTTGTGCAAATACACAAATTAAAATTAAAAACAATATATAATATGGGTATTTGTACCAACTTGAAATCATTATACAATATATTTTGTGAAATATCAATAGTCAAATAAGCAAAAATGAAAATTAATTTGTAAATAATTTTTTACTTGATAAAACATAATACTATAATGTTTGAATAATTTAAACAATATTCTTAGATTATTGGTAAAAAAATAAAAAAGACTGTACACAAATCAATGTAATAAACATCAATTTGGTACAATCTCTTTAAAGTGAATCGGAAAGATAAATCCGATGGCTTGACCAGCAAATATTATTTATTGTAACCAGTTACGCCATTAGCAAGCATCCATTCCATTTTACAATCCATAAGGTACTGTAAAGTTTCGTTTTTAGCATTGTTATGGGACTGCATATAGAGTTCCTGTGCCTCTTTTAAATCGTTGTAAGTTAAATAAGGATAATCTACCATTGTGTTTGTATTTGCAAGGTAGTAAAGGGCATAGTTAAGGTTGTTGTTGGCAAGAACCCATTGGTCCTTAGTGTCTTCAACACCCTTTAACATTCTGTCAGCCATTTCTTTGTAACGGTCTTCTTTTGTTATGTTGTAAAGTCTGTAAAGGTAGTTCATTTCAGCAAGCTGATGATTAAGTGAAACATGAGTTTTAGTGTGTTCGTACTTGTAACCATAATCTTCAACTAAAAGACCACCATTTGTAGTTACATAGCTGTTCTTTTCTGCGTGTTCAAGGAAAAATTCTGCATACTTGCAGGCAGCCATTAAGAACTGAGTATTGTTGTATCTCTTGTAAGCATCTATAAGGTTGCAACCAAAGTCAGTATTAAATCTTGTGTCGTAGAAACCGGCAGCAATATTAAAGTCAGTAGCTAACCAACCAGACTTAGGACCTGTTGGCCAATAGCCGTCAGTATTTTGGTTTTCCATACAAGTATAAGTAAATACATAGCCTAACTCAAAAGGAGCAGGGAAAGAACCATATTTTGTAAATGATGCACCACTATAGTCAGATGGCTGTCTGTAGAGCATTGTAGGAGAATATGGTGTGTAATTACTAGGCGTAGGGAAATAATAACCGTCCCAAGAGAATCGTCTGTTAACACCTAAATCCTGCTTTAAAGTGTTGAAATGGTTAATGTTTGACCAATCTGCAAGCTTGTTTGCTGACTGAAGCATCCAAATTTCACCTATTGTTTCTGTGTTACGAGGGAATGACCATTTAAGAGTGTAAGTTCCGTCGCCTTTTTCAATTTCAATCTTCTGTTCTAACTCTGGACGCATTTCCAAAGTGTTGTTTTCAAAACTATTTGTGTAAACACCTGGTACGCTGAAAATGTACGAACCCTTGTCTGTGTCTATAAACATTGTTTGCTTAGCAGTATTTACAAGGTTTTCGGACATATACCATTCATTAGTTTCAGGAGATACATATCTAATCTGCATAGTATTACCCTCAATAGTAATACTATCCTCTAATCTGGCATTGTTGTTTGTGCTAAAGTTAAATCTCTTTATTGTAAATTTGTCCCCATTATCAAATGTAAAAGTTTTAGCTTTTTCTGTATAATCAGCGTCGCTGTGGAGAGTAGTTTCGCTAATAAGAGGACTTGTTTTAGCTGTCCACTTGTCCTTATAAGTTTTTGCAACTACTTTGTAAGCTGCAAGGTCTTTGCCAGTAAGAGGCTGACCCTGTGCATCTGTAGGATTTTCTGAAAACTCATCTAATGCTATTGTAGTAAGCTGACCAGAGCCTTCAATATTGCTTGAAGTAGTGCCTTCTGATTTTTCCTTAGTAGTAGTTTCAGTTTCTTCGTCTGTAACTTCTTCAGTAGTTTCTTCTGTTGTAGTTTCAGTAGTTTCTTCAGTAGTTGTTGTAGTGATTTTTGTCACTTTTTTAGGGTCAGGATTTTTGACCGTTGCTGCACTTACGGCAATAGAGGCAAGAGTAGATATTGCCAATACTGCTAAACAAATTTTTACTTTTTTTAACATTATTTTTGCTCCTTGTGAAATTAATCATATTCCAAAAAATGAGCCTATATATAGTATAGTCGAAAATTTTGTCCAATATCTATACTTTGGCTTGGAAATTAAAGAATAATTGGAATTTATAGAATATTAATCGTTTAAATTATATGTACATTAGCACATTACATTATATCAAAAAAAGGAAAATATTATATTACAATATCATTAAAATTGATGTTTGGGAAAAATTGTAAAAAAATAAAACTCACAGAAAATTCGGGGGAATCTGTGAGTTTTGGGGGGGGGTAGGTATGTTTCACATACCTAATCGTAATCTGTAAAGCGGGAATCAGTACAGATTATTAAGTGCATATCTAGGAAAATAGCACTTTATATACCGTTTGAAAAATTATATAACATTAAATTGGGGGGATAACATTATAACATAGGGGATTTTCAAACGGATTCTAAAAATTCGAAAAACGAATTCTTAGTGGTGTTAATAGCACAAAAAAAGCGTCAAAAAAATAAAGCCAACATGACGCGAATATATATGTGAAGATAGTAATTATCATAAAAATTAAAATATAAAAATTAAAATATAAACATATAATCGCAACCGGGCTGTCATAGCTATTAGCCTTAGACCCCATAGCTTTGCGTCCTTACCTTTCGATAAGTTTGCCAACATCCTATTGCTTTTTCTGCATATTTAATTTAACATTATTTAAGAAAAAAGTCAATTAGGATAATTTGAAAATAATATACAAAAGTTATGAACAAAAAAAGAATTATTTATGTATTGACATAACATTTCATTAATAAAATATAATAAAATTAAGTTTTAAAATAAAGCTTAGAAATATTGCTATTTTCTAGGCTTTAAAGATAAATCCGATGGCTTGCTTGCAAACCACAAATTATTTTTTAAGTTCAAAGTTTATAAGTTTGTCTAAAAATTCCCCAAATGAAAAATCAAGGTTTTTAGTTGCCTTAGGAATAAGGCTGTGAGAAGTAAGACCAGGGAGGGTATTTACTTCTATTACATATATCTGTTCTTCCTGAACTATCATATCTACACAGGCATAACCTTTGCATTGAAGAACATTAAATGTTTTGACAGCAATAGACTTAATCATATCCTGCATAAAGTCTGGAAGACTTGTAATGTCAGAAGAATATTCGTCAATATGGTATTTGTCATCGTACACAAATACACTGCCGGCTTTCTTAACATCTAATACAGCCATAGCCTCTGGACCGTTTTCTCCTTGAAGTACACAGCAGTTAATTTCCTTGCCGTCAATAAATTTTTCTATTAAAACATCATCGTCATAGGTTTCCATAATGTTTTTAATGCCGTAGTGAATGTCCTCCATATTTCTGGCAACAATAACACCAATACTTGAGCCACCTCTGTTAGGCTTTACAATGAGAGGAAATCCCATTAATTTGATGCTTTCTTCATACTGAGAAAAGTCCACTCCTCTCATAACAAAAACATGGTCAGGAACTTGAATGTGGTTTGCTTTCATAACAGTTTTTGCCATGGCCTTGTTCATACAAATGGCACTTGAAAGGACTTTACTGCCTATGTAAGGAATGTTTAAACAATGGAGGAAGCCCTGTATAGAACCGTTTTCTCCGTTTCCACCATGTAAGGCACTAAGTACAATTTGTGGTGGATTAGAAATAATGTTTTTCGCCCATTCAGTATTACCGTCTGCTGGTAAATGATAAACAGTAATATCGTACTTATTCTCATCTAAATTGGCTAAGAGGTTTTCGCAAGATTTCTTGGAAACTTCTCTTTCTATTGATGTACCACCAACTAATACACCTAACTTTATCTTATCCATTTTTCATATCCCCTTTTTGTAATATTAACCTATATTGATGTTTCTCAATTTCTCTGCACTATCTTCAGGTAAAACGCTATTTATGTAGCAACCTGTACTAAATTCAAAGCCTGCCATATATCCTATTCTAGGTATAATTTGGGCATAGAAGTGGAAATATTTATTGTGTTCTCCACTAGACGGTGCAGAGTAAAGACAGACATTGTAGCTTATGCCCTCTAGGAGGGTTACAAGCCTTTTAACAGCGTTTCTCAATATTATACCAAAATTGGCAAGCTCACTTTCAGTAAATTCTGATAATGAGCTTATATGTTTTTTAGGTAATATATCCATTCCGTATGCAAATTTGCCGTCAGCTGGAATATAGCATATAAAATCGTCATTTTCTTCAACAATTCTATTGCCAAAATCCAAATTGCAAAAATAACATTTTCTGTTTTGGCACTCGTAGTAGTTCTTTAAAACTCCCAACATATGCTCCATTTTTAATGGAACAACGCAAAGAGAAGTGATTTGCCAATGGGAATGAGATTGACTTGCACCAGCATCTTTCCCTTGATTTTTAAATATCTGAACATATTTACTTCTAGGGTCTTCCTCTAATTGACGGTATCTCATCTGCATTGTTTCCATAAGTTTAAACATATGATTGTCACTAAAATGGGACATAGGTTCATTGTGGTCTGCTGTGTCAATAAGAACATCGTGAACGCCAAAAAATTCGTTATCTGCATCTATAAAGGGATATTTGTTTGGTACAATTCTTATGGAATTATCCTCTGTGGCATATATTACGCCTGGTGTCATATATTCATTTCTAAGACAGAAAGGACAGTATTGCTCTGGAACAGTTTTAACGCTTTGCTTTTTAAAGCTATGAGGGCGTTTTGCTCTGTCTGTTGCGTAAAATACATATTCTCCTGTCAGAAAGCAGCGTTTCATCATAGGGTTCTTCACCTCTTAAATTATTTCATAGTCCATTGGTACATATTGCCGTAAACATTTCCGTCTGATGGAGTTTTAAGCCCTGTCACATTGTTTGTTACAAGGGCTTCACTTCTAAAGCATATACCTAAAAGAGGGAGCTGTGATGAGCAATATTTATTTAATTCGTTTATAGCTGTTTTGTAACTGTCAATATCAGCAGAACTTGATGCAATACCAATTAGCCTGTCCATATTTGCATCAGCATAGCCAAAATAGTTTGCACCATTGTTTTCAGGTGTTGAACTGCTCATTAAAAGAGATGTTAAGTCCATATTTCCACTTAATTCAACACCACCAATAAATGCGTCATATTCGCCGTCGGCTATTCTTTGGGCATAGGTTTCAAAAGGTACAACCTCTACTTTTGTATTAAGACCGTTGGCATTTAACTTTTTGCTTATAATATCGGCAGTTTTCTTTCTTTCTACATTATCGTCGTTTACAAGTATAGTAAATGCAAAATCAGACTTTGTCAACCCACAGGCAAGAATTAAGGTGTTTGCAGTAGTTTCGTTGTAGTCATAGGAGTCTACACCTATACCAGATACGCAACTGTTAGATGGGTTAATTGGAGTAATGCTTTTTACAGCTCTGTTAATATATACATTGTTTACTATTTCGCTTGTAGGCAATAAGTGTGCTAAAGCCTGACGAGCATTTATGTCAGCAAATATGTTTTTCTTTAAGTTAAGACCTAAAAATTCAAACTTGTTTGTAGAATAAACTGCTGCATTTGCTGCCATATCAGAAGATAACTTGCCAAGACTAGAAGTATCTACAGTTAAAGCGTCTATAACATTATGCTCAAGAGCCTTTAATGATGTTTCTTCATCATCGGAAATAATAACATTTACCTTTGGAATAAGTGGAGAAGTATTAAAGTTTTTAGATGCAACTAAGTTCATTTCCTTTACAAGGGTATAATTGCTAAACTTGTAAAGTCCGTTTCCAACAGGCTTCATACTACTTCCAGTACCTGAACCATAGTAATGCTCAGAAACAATAGGAAAACAAAGACTGTAAACAACAGCACCTACAGGCTGTGAATAGGTAATAGTAGCTGTAAGATTGTCCTTAGCATAACAGCTTTTTACATTTTTAACACTATTTTTGTAGATTACATTATCTCCGGCTTTCTGCAAAAATTTTACAGAATATACAATGTCTTTGGCGGTAATAGGATTTCCATCGTCCCATTTTAAACCCGAACGAAGTTTTATATTTACTGTGTTGCCATTGTTTTCAACACTATAGCTTTCAGCTAAATTAGGCTGAATTTCGTTATTTTGATTTTGTACAAATAATGGTTCAAATAAAAGTCTTAATACTTTATCAACAGAAACATCTGTATTTTCCAAAGGGTTAAGAGTTTCAGGCTTACCCATTGAAAGTCTTAAAGTATCGCTCTTAGTTGTTACTGCTGTGGGGCCTTGTAAGGCTTGGTCGTTTTCCGTAACCACTTCATCAGTTTGCGTTCTCTGGCAACCCGCCAACGCAAGAATAAGTAAAGCACACATAATAATTTTAATCCATTTAAGCAAACCAACCGACCCCCAACATAAAAGAATAGATTTTCTCATAGGCTTTCACTTTTTTTACATAATTCGCTGTTTCTCCATAGGGAATATAGTGGAGATATTCGCCGTCACGACTATACTTTGTATCTCCCAACCATTTAGAAACTGTGCCACTTCCGGCATTATAGGCAGCAGCAATAAGTTCGTCATTTTCTCCAAATTGGTTGCCTAAGAAATTGAGAACCCAGCAACCTATTTGAATATTTGTTTCAGGTTCTTGAATAGTATCGTAGCTGAAATCTTCAATAGGTATTTTTTCAACAGCCCAATCCACAGTTGCCGGCATAAGTTGCATTAACCCCATAGCACCTTTGTGAGAAGTAACCTCTGGCTTAAAGTTACTTTCGGTTTTTATAATGGCACAGACAAAAGCCGGGTCTAAATCATATTTTTGACTGTACTTTTCTATAGTGTCAATATATTTAATGGGGAATACAATACAAATGGTGCAATAAAGTGCAAAAAGGCAAATTGCTATAAATATGCAAAAGCCTATTAACCAGCGTATAAATTTAAACATTCAGTAATCCCTCTTTTTTCATATAATTATAAATTTCCTTTTCTAATTTTTCAAAATCATTTTGGCTGTGGTCAATTATTAAATCAGCCTTTTTCTCCAATACTTCCGCCGGAGTTTGCTTGCTAAAGCGACTTAATACCTCTTGACGGCTTATGCTATCTCTGTTAATTATTCTTTCAATTCGGACTTCTGTATCGGCTGTAACAACCCATACTTTGTCAGCAATAGCATCAAGACCGGCTTCTATTAAAAGTGGGGCATCAATTACGACACATTTGCAACTAGCCTTTGCAATTTCGTCTTTTACTCTTTGAGTAATTTTGCTGTGAGTAATTTGGTTCAAAATACTTAACTTTTGACTGTCATTAAATACTATATTGCCAAGAGCCTTGCGATTTATAGTTTTATCACTATTTAATATATCTTTTCCAAAGGCTGAAACTATTTCATCATAGGCACAACCACCTACAGCCATATTTTCGTGAGCAATTTTGTCGCAATCCAGTATTAAAGCACCGTACTTTTCCATAACTTTGGCTACAGAACTTTTGCCAGTACCACTATTTCCTGTCAATCCAATAACTGTCATTTTACTTTACCTCGTACCAGTTGTTGCCACTATGCACCTCAGCAATAAGTGGAACACTTAACTTAACGGCATTTTCCATTTCTTCCTGTAAAAGTCGTTCAACCTGTTCCTGTTCGTCTTTGTATGTTTCGATTAAAAGTTCATCGTGTACCTGAAGTACAAGACGAGATTTAAGACCTAAGGCTTTTAATCTTTCCCATACCTTGACCATAGCTATTTTAATGATGTCGGCAGCAGAACCTTGAACAGGCATATTCATTGCAACTCTTTCGCCAAAAGAGCGTTGCATAAAGTTGTTTGCTGTAATTTCTGGAATATATCTTCTTCTGTTAAATATTGTTGTAGCATATCCAGTTTCTCTAGCGGTTTCTACACAATTATCCACAAACTCTTTTACTTTTGGATATTTGGCAAAATAGCCAGCAATGTATTTGTCAGCCTCTTTTTTAGTAATACCTATGTCCTGACTAAGGCTGTAAGAACCGATACCGTATATAATACCAAAGTTTACTGCCTTTGCATTACTTCTCTGTAAAGGTGTTACATCATCAAATGGCACACCAAATACTTGAGATGCTGTAAGTCTGTGAATATCTTGATTTTCTTTAAAGGCATTTATAAGAACTTCATCGCCTGACATAGCTGCCATTACTCTTAATTCAATCTGTGAGTAATCGGCATCAACATATACACAATCTTTTTGAGGGATAAATACTTTTCTAAGCTCTCTACCTAATTCAATTTTAACAGGAATATTCTGTAAATTAGGCTCAGTTGAGCTTATTCTACCTGTTGTAGTAATTGTTTGATTAAATGTAGAATGTATTTTTCCGTCATCAGATATTACAGCCAAAAGACCGTCAGCATAAGTTGATTTTAACTTGCTGTATGTTCTGTATTCCAAAACTTTTCTTACTATTTCGTCTTCGTCTTTTAATTTTTCTAAAATATCGGCAGAAGTAGACCAACCAGTTTTAGTTTTTTTACCACCTTTTAAGCCAAGTTTTTCAAATAAAATGTGACTTAACTGCTTTGGGGAATTTATATTAAATTCTTCTCCGGCAAGCCAGTAAATATCCTTTGTAAGAGTATCTAACTGCTTTTCAAGTTTTTCTTTGTATTCTGTAAGAGCCTCTCTGTTTACAGCCATACCTGCATCTTCCATATCGGCAAGTACATAGGCTAAAGGAAGTTCAATGTTGTAGTACAATTCCTTTTGTCCGTTTTCTTCAAGTTGTTGGCACATAGGCTTGTATGCTCTTAAAAGTATATCGCTGTATTGACCACAGAATTGAGTTAACTGTTCAGTGTCTAAATCGGCAATAGCTTTTCGGCTTTTACCTTTGCCTAAAATTTCTTCATCAGTAGGATAGCTTTCGCCTAAAAAGTCCTCGCCTATTTCACAGTAGTCATAGTTATCTCTGCTAGAGTTTAATATATAGCCGGCAAGCATAGAATCAAAAGTAATTCCCTTAACTTCTATACCGAATTTTTTAAGATATACAACTATTTCTTTAACATCGTGAGTTATTTTAGGGCTGTCAGACTCTAAAAATGACTTAATAACTGCCTCAATGTTAGGCAATTTAATAACATAGGCTTTTTGAGGTGTGTCTGTCACACTAAAGGCTGTTATACTACCGTTTTCAATAAACAGCTTAAATGCACATGGTTCAAAAGGATTAAGGTTTGTTAAAACATCTTCTGCCTCTGGTACAGTTGTTACAAGTTTAAAATCTCCGGAATTTTGCTGTGCAACGGCTGTAGTATCAAATCTCTTTAACATAGACTTAAATTCGTACTGTTTAAAAAGACCATAGGCATTCTCGTTGTATATATCGTGTACCTTTAATTCATCAATGGCAACTTCGTAAGGTACATCAGTTTTAATAGTGACAAGAGTTTTGCTCAATAATGCTTGTTCCTTGTATGTTACAAGGTTTTCACTAGCTCTTTTAGGCTTTACTTCGCTGGCATTTTCAATGGCATTTTCAACAGTTTTATACTGTTGTATAATTTTAGAGGCTGTTTTTTCGCCTATAGATGGTACACCAGGCACATTGTCGCTTGTATCTCCCATAAGTGCTTTTACTTCAATAAATTCTTTTGGAGTAACACCATAAGCTGATACTACATCAGCTGTATTGTAGCTTTCAATAGTTGTTGAACCACCTTTAGTTTTAGGAATTTTAATAGTAATTGTATCAGATGCAATCTGTAATAAATCTCTATCTCCACTAACAATAATAGGGGTAAGTCCTATGGCATCGGCTCTTGTAGCAAGTGTGCCTAAAAGGTCGTCAGCTTCGTAACCACCTAATTCGCAGGTAGTAATGTTCATAGCTTGTAATACTTTTTTGAGTAAAGGCATTTGAGGTCTTAATTCTTCTGGCATACCTTTTCTAGTACCCTTGTATTCGCCAAACATTTTGTGTCTGAATGTAGGCTGATGTACATCAAAGCATACAGCACAGTATTCAGGCTGAATTTCGTCAAAAAGTCTGAAAAATATGTTTAAAAATCCAAATACACCGTTTGTGTATTCCCCGTCTTTGTTTGTTAAAAGAGGCATAGCATAAAATCCTCTGTTTATTAAACTGTTGCCGTCTACAAGCATTATTTTGTCTGCCATAATTTTGTCCTCTCGCTTCGCTGTTTATTTTAGGTAATGTTCTAGTTGATAAAGTAATATAAAACAATATTTTCTCAACTATTATACATTGAAATTGACACAAATAAAAGGGGTTTAATTAAAAAAATTATTAAAAAACTCTTGACAATATATGAGTTTTACAGTATAATTTCTACTGTTGTTGCTTATGACAATATGCCCAGATAGCTCAGTCGGTAGAGCAGAGGACTGAAAATCCTCGTGTCGGCGGTTCGATTCCGTCTCTGGGCATCTTTTTTTATATTTCTTTTGGATATAATATAAAGATTTCTTTTTTTATTGTTTGTGTTTTGTTTTTTGACATTTGCGAGTACAGAGGTTACAGCCTTTGCACTCGCATTTGTCATTTTTACGGTCTTTTACAAATATCACTATGCTCAATATCAATATTATAGCTATTGCAATAAATCCAATAATAATCATATTATCACCCATATATCATATGTAGAAAATTTAATAGATATTATGAAAATCTGTTAATACTAAAAAAGGCTGTCCTTTCGACAGCCTTAATTACTTTTATCATTTATGTCGTTTTTATTCTGTATATGATATGTTTTCTAAGTACCCTATTAATGTATTGACTAAATAACCGGTCATCTTCTTAGACCATTTGTTAACTTATAAAATATTTTATTTCCTCAATTTATCTACTAACTGTGAAATTAATTCAATTTCTTCATCAGTAAGTCCTGTAACATCAATACTTCTCTTTTCTGTTAGCCCTAAAAGGTAGTCTGTAGAAACATGAAAAATTCTAGCTAATTTAATCAATGTTTCAAAAGATGGATAACGGCTACCAGACTCATAGGAAGATACAGCACTAATGGCTAAACCTATTCTAGCTGCCAATTGTTTTTGAGTTAATTTCTTTTCAATTCTAAGGGAATACAATTTTTCTCCCATATTCACCAACTGTACCACCTACTTTCACAAATAGTGTACTAACAAGTATTTCCGTTATGGTGTAATTTATTTCTGTATAATAGAAAATTTGTGTTGAAATAACCTATATGTAATGATATAATTCATACATAGATTTAAAGTATTTAAAGCGAGGGGTATTTATGGAAGATAATACAGAAAAAATGTTTAAGATAGCATTACTTATGTTGGTATTGCTTATGATTTTAAAGGTTTGTTCTTTTAAGCATACTGGAGCATTAGACGATGCTTTTATTAATTATAGCAGTCAAAAAAATATTGAAAATACTGACAATTAAAAAAACAACAAAAGATGAGAAAAGTCTATAGTTTACTTTTTTGACACTCCCATTATTTTGTAGTATAATGCTATAGAAAATTACAAAAAATGGAGGTTGTATTATGTCAACGAAAAAATTATGTGCTATGGGTCTTTTAGTTGCTTTAACTTGTGTTGCAACTATGATTATCCAAATTCCAATTCCAGCAACTCAGGGCTATGTAAATATTGGCGATTCTATCGTTCTTATTTCAGCTATTTTCTTTGGCCCTCAGGTTGGTTTTGTAGCTGGTGGTTTAGGCTCTGGTCTTGCAGACTTATTAAGTGGTTATCCACAGTGGGCAATAGCTACATTTATTATTAAGGGTATTGAGGGTCTTGTTGCCGGTATGATTGCTCATAAGTACAGTGTAAACAAAAACTTTGTTAATGTATACACAATTCTTGCATCTGTAGTAGCTATGGTTATTATGGTTGTAGGCTATTTCCTTGGTGGCTCAGTTCTTGAGGGCGTTTCTGCTTCTATTGGTTCTGTTCCATCTAATGCTATGCAGGCTGTTGCAAGCCTTATTATTTTCTTCGTTCTTGGCTTTGCACTTTACAAGGCTAAGATTTACAAGTATTTTGATTAATTTTTATAATTAGGAGATGTTGAAATGGATTCAAGATTTGAAGTTTTAGCAAAAAATTTAGTAAACTATAGTTGTAGAGTACAAAAGGGCGAAAAGGTGCTTATTGGTTGTAATGGTACTTCTGCTTTCCCTCTTGTAAAGGCTATTATAAGAGAAGTTTATGCTGTTGGTGGCTACCCTTATGTAGATATTCATTCTAATGTTATTGAAAGAGAGCTTTTAATGGGTGCAAGCAAGGAACAGTATGAACCTCTTGCTGAAATTGATGCTAAGAGAATGGATATGATGGACGCCTACATTGGTATAGGTTGTAATGACAATACTTCAGAAATGGCTGATGTTCCTAGCGACAAACTTGCTGTATTTTCAAAGTATTATTCAAATCCAGTACATATGGATGTACGCTTAAAGAAAAAGTGGGTTGTTTTAAGATACCCTAACAACTCTTTAGCACAGGCATTTGGTTCAAGTCTTGATGCCTTTGAGGATTTCTATTTCAAGGTTTGTAACCTTGATTACAGCAAAATGAGTAAGGCTATGGATAACCTTGTAGAACTTATGAATAAGACAGACAAAGTAAGACTTGTAGCTAAGGATACTGATATTTCATTTAGCATTAAGGATATTCCAGCTATTAAGTGTGCTGGCGAAATGAATATTCCTGATGGCGAAGTTTATACTGCACCTGTTAGAAATTCTATTAATGGTAAAATTACTTACAACACACCTTCAGAGTATGACGGTTTTACTTTTGAACATGTTAGTCTTGAATTTAAAGACGGCAAGATTGTAAATGCTACAGCAAATGACAATAAGAAAGTAAACGAAGTTTTCGATACTGATGACGGTGCTAGATATGTAGGCGAATTTGCTATTGGTGTAAATCCATTTGTAACAAAGCCTATGAAGAACATTCTTTTTGATGAAAAGATAAGTGGTAGTATCCACTTTACTCCTGGTAATGCCTATGATGATGCCGACAACGGCAACAGAAGTGCTATTCATTGGGACTTAGTATTAATAATGACACCGGAATATGGTGGTGGCGAAATCTACTTTGATGATGTGCTTATTCGTAAAGACGGTAGATTTGTAATTAAAGAATTAGAATGTTTAAATCCTGAAAATCTTATGTAATATACAATGAAAAATACTGCATTACCCGTAATTGTGTAATGTAGTATTTTTTTGTCTAAAAATTGCCTTAAAGGGCTAAAATTCCTCTTGTTTTCTAAAAATATCCTAAAAAATTTTACAATTTGTTTTACATTAAAAGCTATATTATATTTCCACAATATGGTAAAATATATATAGGGAATAGTATATATTATGGAAATAAATGGAGGGATTACTATGAAAAGGATTAAGGCTATATTTGGGTTAATTTTTAGTTTGTTTTGTATTTTTGCTTGTTTGGGGGTATCAGCTTTTGCAACTGACTACGAAGCACCACCACAGGCATCAGACGGTTATTATGAACTGGACAGTTATGAGGACCTTGTGTGGTTTCAACAGTATATAGATGAGGGAAATTTAGATATAAATGCCAGACTTACAGCAGATATATACCATTATATGTATGTGTTAGATAGTAATGGCAACCTTAATAGATACGATGTTCCAAACTGGAAGCCTATAGGCAGAGATAAAATAGCCACAAGAAATCAACTTTTTAATGGTACTCTTGACGGAGCAGGTCATACTATAAGTGGTTTGTGTGTATATTATGAAGATGAATTTGAGGAATATTGTGGTCTTTTTGCTGCTACAAAGGAAAAATCTGTAATAAAAAATCTTAATATAGTTGATAGCTTTTTTGGTGGGGAATACTGTTCGTCTGTAGGTAGTTTTGTTGGTTATTGCGAAGGGCGTATAGAAAATTGCTATAGCAGTGCCACACTATATGGAGATGATTGTGCCGGTATTGCAGCAGGTGCTAGAGGCAGTATGTATGAAAATGGAAACCACGCATATATTGAAAATTGTTTTTTCAATGGTAAAATAAAAGGTTTCTTTGCAAAAAATATTGATGCAATAACTAATAAGGGTCATGTTGGAGTTATTGTAAAAAACAATTACTATAACGAAAATTGTGGTGCTGATGATACCCAGTCAACAGCAGTTACAGATGCTCAAATAGCAAGTGGCGAGGTAGCACATCTCCTAAATGGCGACCAAAGTGTTATAAATTGGTATCAGAATATTGATAAGGGTGAAAGGGATAACTTGCCTGTACTTAATCCAGAACACTATAGAGTATATAAGAGTGGAAATACATATACAAATGATGAAAGTAAACATTCCCATTTATATATAAATGGATTTTGCGTGGTTTGTAACGAAATAGAAGAACCACAACTTGTAGATGAATATTATGAAATAGGCAATTACGGAAATTTAGTGTGGTTACAGCAGTATATTGACGCAGGAAATGTAAATATAAATGCTAGACTTACAGCAAATATAGTTGCCAATGAAAATTTGTTAGACAGTAATGGTGATGTACAAGGCAAACCCAAGTATACTTGGACTTCAATAGGAAGAAGCTATAAATTTAATGGTATATTCGATGGAGCAGGTTACAGCATAAGTGGGTTATATACCTATGATACACAAAATTACTGTGGTCTTTTTGCAAGATTAAATGGCACAATAAAAAATTTATCTATAGTCGATAGTTATTTTGAAAGCAATAGATGTTATTATGTCTCTACTTTTGCAGGTATAACCTATGGCGATATAGAAAATTGCTACAGCAGTGCAACAGTATCCGGAAGATCTATGTGTGGTGGAATTGCGGGAGTAACAGATAGGGAAATATCTAATTGCTTATTTAATGGTAAAATAACAACAGAAGATTCTCCTAATGCAATATGTTATATGGATGAAAATATAAATTGCTACTACAATGAAAATTGTGGTGGCCTGTCAAGTAGAGCCACAGCAGTTACAGATGACCAGTTGGCAAGTGGAGAAGTGGCATATCTCCTTAATGGGGATTATAGTGTTATTAATTGGTATCAAAATGTGGATAAAGGAGAAAAGGATAAATTGCCAACCCTTAATTCAGAACACTATAAAGTCTATAAAGGGGAAAGTCAATATACAAATGATATAGATAAGCATATTCATATGTATGCTAATGGCGTATGTAATGTGTGTAATAAGGTTTGTATTCACGAGAAATACGAAAATGGTATTTGTGTTGAATGTAATAGCATAGAAGAACCACAACTTGTAGATGATTACTACGAAATAGGGAATTATGGTAATTTAGTATGGTTTCAGCAGTATGTAGATGCAGGCAATGTAAACATAAATGCCAGACTTACAGCGAATATAGTTGCCAATGAAAATCTGTTAGACAGTAGTGGTAATGTACAGGGTACACCAAAGTATAATTGGATACCAATAGGAAAGGTGTATTCAAACGAATCAAATAGCTATAATGGCATATTTGATGGAGATGGATATAGCATAAGTGGATTGTATGGCGATAGTACAGAAGATTATTGCGGCTTTTTTGGAAAAGTGGATAATGGTACAATAAAAAATCTCTCTATAGTTGATAGCTATTTTGGAGAAAATGGTCGTTACTATGTAGGCTCATTTGTTGGTAATGGTAGTGGTAATATAGAAAATTGTTATAGCAATGCCACAATAGTTGGAGGGTATTACTGTGGTGGTATTGTTGGAGAAACATATTGTACAATATCTAACTGTTTATACAATGGTAAAATAACAGCAAAAGATGGCTCCAATGCAATAGCTAGTGATACATATAATTATGGAACAATAACAAATTGCTATTACAATGAAAACTGTGGACTTTCATCAGACAGAGCCACAGCAGTTACAGATGACCAGTTATCAAGTGGCGAAGTAGCATATCTCCTTAATGGCGACCAAAGTGATATTAACTGGTATCAGAATATAGACAGGGGCGAAAAGGATAATGCACCGGCACTTAACTCAGAGCATTACACAGTATATAAGAAAAATAATGGCTACACTAACATATTGTTAGGAGATGTAAATGATGACGGCAAAGTAGACAGAAAAGATGCTGTTCTTATATTGAAAAATATATCTGGAATAACTTCAGATAACTTTTCAACTGAAAATGCTGACTACAATGGGGACGGTGCTATAAATTCCCTTGATGTCATTGCAATAATGAAAAATTTATAAAAATAAAGGAGGCAAAAATATGGGAAAATTAAAAACTTTAACGGCTTTTTTAGTAGGAATTGTATTAGTAACAGTTGGTTTTGCTTTAAATACTTTTTCAGCAACAACGCCACCACAGGCGTCAGACGGTTATTATGAACTGGACAGTTATGAGGACCTTGTGTGGTTTCAACAGTACATTGACGCAGGTAATTTAGAAATAAATGCTAGACTTACAGCAGATATAGTTGCTAATGAAAATTTGCTTAATGATAATGGAACTTTAAATGGAACACCAAGCAATACATGGACACCTATAGGAAGAAATTTTACATTAGCTGCTAAAAGTTACAATGGTACCCTTGACGGTGCTGGGCATAGTATAACAGGATTATTTTTTTATGACACTAAAGGTGCTGGATACTATGGATTGTTTGCTAAAATGGGTAGAGGTACAGTTAAAAACCTTGCTATAGTAGATAGTTTTTTTGGAGGAGTTAACAAATCTAATTATGTAGGTACATTTGTTGGAGAGGGATACGCTGTTAATTTAGAAAATTGCTACAGTGATGCCATAATATATGCAAGTGATTATTATGGTGGTATAGTGGGAAAAACCAGTGTAGCTAATATTAGAAATTGTTTGTATGCTGGTACATTCCGTATACTGGGTAGCTCTATTTATGCTGACCCTATAGTTAAGAAGAATAGCACAGACAACAGTATTAGAGTGTATAATTGCTATTATAAAGGAGACTGTGGACTTACTTCTTCTACAGTTGCAACAGCTGTTACAACTAATGGATTGGCAAGTGGACAAGTGACATATCTCCTTAATAGAAATCAGAGTTCTGATGTTTGGCGTCAGAATATAGATATAGGCGAAAAGGACAGTAATCCAACTCTTGATTCAAGTCATCACATTGTTTTTTACAACGGCAATACATATACTAATTACTGTAGTGTTCATAGTTGGAAAAATGGTATTTGTAGTGTATGCAGTAGTGTAGAGGAACCACAACTTGTAGATGATTACTACGAAATAGGCAATTATGGTAATTTAGTATGGTTTCAGCAGTATGTAGATGCAGGCAATGTAAAAATAAATGCAAAACTTACAACAAATATAGTGGCTAATGAAAATCTGTTAGACAGTAGTGGCAATGTACAGGGTACACCAAAGTATAATTGGACACCAATAGGAAAAGTATACTCATTAGTACAGAATAGCTATAGGGGTATATTTGATGGAGCGGGCTATAGTATAAGTGGTTTGTATGCCAATAGTACAAATGATTACTGTGGCTTTTTTGGAAAATCCCATGATGGCAAAATAAAAAATCTCTCTATAGTAGACAGTTATTTTGGAGGAGAAAAGTGCTCCTATGTAGGTACATTTATTGGAATTAATGTATCTAACAGTAGTGTAGAAAATTGCTATAGTAGTGCTACAATAGTTAGCTATAGGCACAGTGGAGGAATTGCTGGAGAGATATTGGGGGGAATGTCAAACTGTTTATATAATGGTAGAATATCAGGGAAAGATTATTGTAATGCAATAGCTAGCGACTATGGAAATTTTGGAAAACTAACAAATTGCTACTACAATAAAAATTGTGGAGCTTCATCAGAAAGAGCAACATTAGTTACAGATAAGCAGTTGGCAAGTGGGGAAGTTACATATCTCCTTAATGGCAGTCAAAATAACATTATTTGGTATCAGAATGTGGATAAGGGCGAAAAGGACAATGCACCGACACTTAACTCAGAACATTATAGAGTTTACAAGGGTGACAATATATATACAAACGATTTAGATAAACATAGCCATGTATACAATAATGGTATATGTGATATATGTAATAAGGCTTGTACTCATGGAAAATACAAAAATGGTATTTGTACATATTGCGAATATGGTGTAGAAGAACCACAACTTGTAGGCGATTACTATGAAATAGCCAATTATGGCAATTTAGTATGGTTTCAGCAGTATGTAGACGCAGGCAATGTAAATATAAATGCCAGACTTACAACAAATATAGTTGCTAATGAAAACCTGTTAGATAGTAGTGGCAATGTACAGGACACACCAAAGTATAATTGGACACCAATAGGAAGGGTTTATTCAAACACAAGTGATAGCTATAATGGTGTATTTGATGGAGCAGGATATAGCATAAGTGGATTGTATTCCAATGGTACGGGAGATTATTGTGGCTTTTTTGGAAAAGTGTATAAGAGTACAATAAAAAATCTTTCCGTATTAGATAGTTATTTTGGAGGAACTAGTTGTTTAAAGGTAGGCACATTTGTTGGCTATGATTGGCGTGGTGGTAGTATAGAAAATTGCTACAGTAATGCCACAATAGTGGGAAGTATTTACTGTGGCGGTATTGTTGGAGAGACAAGAGGTACAATATCTAACTGCTTATACAATGGTAAAATAATAGCAGAAGGTAAATCCAACGCAATAGCTAGTGATTATAAAAGCTATGGAAAATTGACAAATTGCTATTACAACGAGAATTGTGGACTTTTATCAGACAGAGCCACAGCAGTTACAGATGACCAGTTATCAAGTGGCGAAGTAGCATATCTCCTTAATGGCGACCAAAGTGCTATTGCTTGGTATCAGAATGTAGATAGGGGCGAAAAGGACAATGCACCAACTCTTAACTCAGAGCATTATACAGTATTTAAGAACAGTAATGGTTATTCAAATACACTGTTAGGCGATGTAAATGATGACGGCAAGGTAGATAGAAAAGATGCTGTTCTTATATTGAAAAATATTTCTGGAATGGCATTAGATAACTTTTCAGCTGAAAATGCTGATTACAATGGCGATGGTGCTATAAATTCTCTTGATGTTATTGCAATAATGAAAAGTATATAAAATTTTTCAAAAAACTATTGACTTATAGTTTACTCAAAGGTGTATAACATTATTGTAAGTATGAATTTGAGGAGGAATAATAATGAATAAAACATTAGTAGCATATTTTTCAGCAGAAGGCAACACAAAGGTATTGGCGAAGACTATTTCTGATGTAGTAAATGGAGATATTTTTGAAATAGCTCCTACAGAAAAATATACATCTGCTGACTTAAACTGGCAGAACAAAAGTAGCCGTAGTTCTGTAGAAATGCAGGATAAAGCCTCTCGACCAACTATTGCTGACAAGGTTGAAAATATGGACCAGTATGACACAGTTTTTGTTGGTTTCCCTATTTGGTGGTACGAAGCACCAAGAATTGTACAGACTTTCTTAGAAAGCTATGATTTTTCAGGTAAGACAGTTGTTACCTTTGCAACTTCTGGCGGAAGTGGTATGGGCAAAACTGACAGTATCTTGCAAAAATCTTGTTCAGCATCTACAAAGTGGGTAAATGGCAAGGTATTGCGTCCTCACGCAGACAGCAAAACTGTTGAAAATTGGATTAACAGCTTGAATTTATAATAAATTCTAATAAAAAGCCTCGTTATGAGGCTTTTTTTATTGCCATAAAAAAACATTTGTGTTATACTTAATCTGTATATTTATGTTTTTACGATTATAATTTTAAGGAGAATGACTATGGATTTTGTAAAAGGTATTGCTCAGGCTATTGCTCAGGCAGCAGAGCTTGAAGTATCCGATATAGAAACAGCTGTTGAAATTCCTGCTGATACAAAAATGGGTGACTATGCTTTCCCTTGCTTCAGATTAGCAAAGACTTTAAGAAAAGCACCTCCACTTATTGCACAGGATATTGTTTCAAAACTTGTTAAGCCTGATTTTGTTTCAGAAATTCAGGTTGTTGGTGCATACATTAACTTCTATGTAGATAAGAGTGTTTATGTTAAGAACATTTTAACAAAGGTTCTTGAAGAAAAGGGCGACTATGTAAATAGTGAACTTGGTAAGGGCAAGACTATTGTTCTTGACTATTCTTCACCTAATATTGCAAAGCCTTTCCACATTGGACATTTGCGTTCAACAGCTATTGGTAATGCTCTTTACAATATTTATAAGACTCTTGGCTACAAGTGCGTTGGTATCAACCACTTAGGCGACTGGGGTACTCAGTTTGGTAAGCTTATTGTTGCCTACAAGAAATGGGGTAACAAAGAGGCTGTTGAAAAAGATGATATTAAGGAATTAAGCCGTATTTATGTTAAGTTCCATCAGGAAGCTGACAAGGACCCATCTCTTAATGATGAGGCTAGAGCTTGGCTTGTAAAAATGCAGGAGGGCGATAAGGAAGCTCTTGACCTTTGGAAGTGGTTCTGCGACATCAGTATGCTTGAATTTAACAGAATTTACAAAAGACTTGGCGTAAGCTTTGATAGCTATGCCGGCGAAAGTTTCTACAATGATAAAATGGCTGCTGTTGTAGAAGAAATCAAGGAGAAAAATCTTCTTACAGAAAGTCAGGGTGCTCAGATTGTAGACCTTGAAAAATACAATATGCCACCTTGTCTTATTCTTAGAAGTGACGGTGGTACTCTCTATCCTACAAGAGATATTTCAGCTGCTATTTACAGAAAAGAAACTTACGATTTTGACAAGTGTATTTACATTACTGCTCTTGACCAAAATCTTCACTTTGCACAATGGTTCAAGGTTATTGACCTTATGGGCTATGAATGGGCAAAGGATTTAGTTCATGTTCCTTTCGGTCTTGTAAGTCTTGGGGACGGTAAGTTAAGTACAAGACAGGGTCATGTTGTACTTATGGAAGATATTCTTAACCAGTCTGTTGAAAAGACTAGAGGTATTATTGAAAGCAAGAACCCTAACCTTGAAAACAAGGAAGCTGTTGCTGAAGAAGTTGGTATCGGTGCAATTATTTTTGATGATTTATATAACTCAAGAATTAAGAATGTTGTGTTCGATTTAGAAAAGATGCTTAGCTTTGAGGGCGAAACTGGTCCTTATGCACAGTATACTCACGCTAGAGCTTGCAGTATTTTAAGAAAAGCTGGTGTTGATTCTATTGAAGGTAGCGTTGATACTACTTTACTTACTGATGAAGCTAGTGTAAATGTATGCAAGGCTCTTGATGAATTCCCTGCTAAGTTTGTAGATGCAGCAGAAAAGAACGAACCATACATTATTACAAGACACATTATTGAAATTTGTAAGGCATTTAATAAGTTCTATAATGAAAATAATATTATGAACAGCGAGGGCGAATTAAAGAAAGCTAGACTTGCTGTAGTTATGGCTGTTAGAGACGCTATTAAGAAGGGCCTTGAAACAATAGGCTTGAAAGCTCCAGAACAGATGTAAAACTGTATTCAGAACTATAGATATTTCCAATTTAGTATAAAAAAAGCGGGTGAACAAAATGTTCACCCATTTTTTGTAGTGAATCGGAAAGATAAATCCGATGGCTTGCTTGTCAAGCCACAAATTAACAAAGTTAATTTGTTCTGAATAGTGAATCGGAAAGATAAATCCGATGGCTTGCTTGTCAAGCCACAAATTAACAAAGTTAATTTGTTCTGAATATTAATGCTTTTTACTTTTTTTAAATAATTTAATAATAACTAATATTATTGTTAATAAACCTGTTAATACACCAACAAGAATAAGTATAGGCCATGGCAAATTTTTGCTCTTTGGTACTTCAGCGTGTCTGTTATCAACAACAAGGTCAACTTCAAGACCGTAAACGCCATTGTCATATGTAACTTCATAATCAGAAATTTCAAATGTTACATCATCGCCACACTTGTCCTTAATTTCAGAAATAAGTGAAGATGGAATGTTTCCTAAAGTTTCAATTTGATTAATTGGTTTAATGAACTGAACATCTACAATCTCAGGATTTTCTGTGTTTTCGCTAGTAAGAAGTACATCTTTTGTATTGTCTAATGATTTCAATAATTCCTGTATCTGTGGGGTATTGGTATTTTCAATAACAGTTTTAAAAATTTCCATTTAAAATCCCTCCTATTCATCATAAGTATATCATAGTATACTCCTCTTTGCAAGTTGTATAAAAGGTCGAAATGTGATAAAATATTTTAAATAGTTTTTGATTTTAGAACTTATACACATATGTTATAAAAAGAGGGTGTACTTGTGGAAAACATAAACATAAATGAAATAGATGGTGTAAAAATCGGAAATGCCCAAGATTATAATGGAGGAACAGGTATTACGGTAATTCTTTGCCCAAAGGGTGCAAGGGCTGGTGTAGACATAAGAGGTGGTGGACCGGCATCACGAGAAACTCCTCTTTTAAATCCTGTGGCAGATGCAGAGGTTATACATTCAGTTGTGTTAAGTGGTGGTTCAGCCTTTGGGCTTGATGCTGCTGGTGGTGTAATGGAATATCTGGAAAAGAAAAATATAGGCTTCGATGTTGGGGTTACAAAAGTTCCATTGGTTTGTCAAAGCTGTATTTTTGACTTGCCTGTAGGAGATGTATTTACAAGACCTGATAAGGCTATGGCAATAAAGGCCTGTGAAAATGCAGAGTTAAATAACCCACAGTCTGGTTGCGTAGGCGGAGGAACTGGTGCAACAGTAGGCAAAATATTAGGTGCTGAAAGGTGTATGAAGTCTGGACTAGGTATTGCCTGTGTTAAAATAGGAGAATTAAAAGTAGGTGCAGTTGTTGTGCTTAATGCCTTTGGCGATGTTTTTGATACCAATGGCAATAGAATAGCAGGACTTTTAAATGAGGATAAAACTGGATTTTCAAGTACAGAGGAAGAAATGTATAAATCTATACAACCTAAAAAACAATTTAACACAAATACCACAATAGGTGCTATAATAACAAATGGCAAATTTGACAAGACAAAACTTAATAAAATAGCCTCTATGACACATAATGGTTACGCTCGCTCTATAAATCCAGTACATACAATGGCAGACGGCGACAGTATTTACGCCCTTAGTGTAGGAGAGGTTGAGGCTGATTTAAACACAGTTGGCACACTTTCTGCAAGAGTAATGTCTATGGCAATAGAAAATGCCATAAAATCAGCTGAGTCAATGTATGGCTTAACAGCATATAAAGATTTAAAATTTTAAGGAGTAACAAATGAATAAAAATTTTTTTACAAAGCCACTTAATATACTTTTGTTGGCTATTGTTTCAACTGCCCTTTGGGGAAGTGCAATTCCAGTAATAAAAATAGGCTATGAGGCTTATCAGATAGAGGGAAATGATGTAGCGTCAAAACTACTTTTTGCCGGTATTCGTTTCTTTTTTGCCGGACTTATAGTTGTAATTTACGATTGCACAGTAAAGAAGAAAATTGTAGTACCTAGAAAAGACGAATGGGGTGGAATATTAGGACTTTCTGCTGTACAGACAGTTTTCGAATATATATTCTTCTATTTATCACTTACATATCTTTCAGGTGTAAAGGGCTCAATACTTAATTCTATAGGCAATTTCTTTGCTGTAATATTGGCTCACTTTGCTTTTACAAATGATAAATTGACAGTTAAAAAGGTAGTAGGTTGTATACTGGGTTTTGGTGGTGTTGTGCTTTGTTGTTTTGAACAAGGTATGGACTTTTCCTTTAAATTTCAGGGTGATGGATTTATACTTATTGCAGCCTTTTGCTTTGCTTTAGGTTCTGTAATTACAAAAAAGGTTACAGCAAAGTCTGAATCAGTTATGGTAACTGGTTATCAACTTGGCATTGGTGGTATAATTATTATGATAATAGGTCTTGCCTTTGGGGGACATATCAAAGCTCCAGATGTAAGTGCTGTATTTATAATGGTTTATTTGTCACTTTTGTCATCAGTAGCTTTTACTGTATGGGCAGCACTTTTAAAGTACAATCCAGTAGGTAAAATTTCAATTTACTGCTTTTTAAATCCAGTTTTTGGTGTTATACTCTCAGGTGTTCTTTTAGGAGAGGATATTTTCAATATCAGAAGTCTTGTTTCACTTTTGCTTGTAAGTTTAGGTATTTACATTGTAAATGCCACAATAGGAAAAGAGAAAAAAGAATAAAAACTGCAAGAAATTAGGCATTTTTACAGGCTTAATTTCTTGAATTTTGTGCCCATAGTCTAACGGATAAAACGCATAGCTCCGACCTGTGAATTAGGGGTTCGATTCCCCTTGGGCATACTCAAAAAACTTGACAAAATTTCCACTTGGTATTAAAATTAAAGTATTATTATTTAAGGAGAAATCGAAATGGCTAAAGAAAAACTTGTTACAGCGATTACCTCTATGAATGAGGATTTCGCTCAGTGGTATACTGATGTTGTAAAGAAAGCCGAACTTATTGATTATTCAAGTGTTCGTGGCTGTATGATTTTAAGACCTAATGGCTACGCTATATGGGAAAATATTCAGAAAGAACTTGATGCTAGATTTAAGGCAACTGGCGTTGAAAATGTATATATGCCTTTATTCATTCCAGAAAGCCTTTTACAGAAAGAAAAGGACCATGTTGAAGGTTTTGCTCCAGAAGTAGCTTGGGTTACTCATGGTGGCTTGGAAAAACTTCCAGAAAGACTTTGTGTAAGACCTACATCAGAAACTCTTTTCTGTGATTTATACGCAAATATTATTCAGTCTTACAGAGATTTACCAAAGCTCTACAACCAGTGGTGTTCAGTAGTTCGTTGGGAAAAGACAACTAGACCTTTCCTTCGTTCTATGGAATTCTTATGGCAGGAAGGTCATACTGCTCACGCAACAGCTGAAGAAGCAGAAGAAAGAACAATTCAGATGCTTAATGTTTATGCTGATTTCTGTGAAAATGTTCTTGCTATTCCTATGATTAAGGGTAAGAAGACAGATAAAGAAAAGTTTGCAGGTGCTCATTCTACTTATACTATTGAAGCCCTTATGCACGACGGTAAGGCTTTACAGTCAGGTACTAGCCATAACTTTGGCGATGGCTTTGCTCACGCTTTTGGTGTTCAGTATACAGATAAGGAAAACAAGCTCCAGTATGTTCACCAGACTTCTTGGGGTATGTCTACTAGAATTATCGGTGCTGTAATTATGGTACATGGCGATGATAGTGGTCTTGTTCTTCCACCTAGAATTGCTCCAAATCAGGTAGTTATTGTACCTATTATGCAGAAGAAGGAAGGCGTTCTTGAAAAGGCTAACGAAGTTAAGGAACAGCTTTCTAAGGTTTCAAGAGTTATTCTTGATGATAGCGAAAAATCTCCAGGTTGGAAGTTCAGCGAATACGAAATGAGAGGTATTCCAGTAAGAGTAGAATTAGGACCTAGAGATATTGAAAATAATCAGGCTGTTCTTGCTAGAAGAGATACAGGCGAAAAGATTACTGTAAGCCTTGATAATATTGCTGAAGAAGTTACTAAGCTTTTAGATACTATTCAGCACGATATGCTTGAAAGAGCAAGAAAGCACAGAGATTCTCATACTTATACTGCTCACAATATGGAAGAATTTGCAAAGACAGTTAAGGAAACTCCTGGTTTTGTAAAGGCTATGTGGTGTGGCGATGAAGAATGTGAAAACAAGATTAAGGAAATGACAGGTGCTACATCAAGATGTATGCCTTTTGAACAGGAACATATTGATGATAAGTGTGTTTGCTGTGGTAAGCCAGCTAAGACTATGGTTTACTGGGGTAAGGCATACTAATATATTTGTGATTTTAGAGTATCGCTTGACGGTTGTTGGGCGATACTTTTTTGTGTATTAATAAGGTGAAATACTAATTTTTTGTATATGATAAAAAATGGAATGTGCAAAGTAAACACATTCCATTTTTGTCATTTTAAAAGTCAAAATCGTCAGAACCAAAATCATCAGAGCCAAAGTCGTCAGAACTGAAATCGTCAGAATCAAAGTCATCGTAATCGTCTACATCAATGCCGGCATCTTCCAAAGCCTCTCGTTTTTCATCATCGTCCATTAACTCAAATTCATCTTTGGTAATACCAGTAAAAGACAGGTCTTGGTATAAATCATCATCATTTAAGAAAATATTAGATGAGTTACCACCACTTAGAAAATCCAATTCCATGGCTTTTTCTGTTGAATTAAGCTCGCCATCTCTGTCAAAGTCAAACATACTGTCTATTGGATTATCCACTTTATCGTCCCAAAATCCCATAAAAAACATCCTTTCATAATAGCTAAATATAACTTCTCTGTTCTATGATTAAACTATACCACAGTTATTGTCCCATAATTGTCCCTTATAACCGAAATTTAAAAAAATTAATAAATAAAATTGTATTCAGAATAAATTATGACCTTAATTTGTGACTTGACACATCAAACTCAATATAAAAAGCAGTAGATGAATTATCACCTACTGCTTTCAAAAATGTTATTTTAAATTTTCAATACACTTTTTATTTAATTCAATAAGGCTCTTAATATATGCTTCTGATGGACCACCAGGAACAGTTCTTGTATTAACACAAGTATCAAGGTCAATAGCCTTATAAATATCTTCTGTAAATACATCGCTTACAGCCTTGTATTCATCAAGTGTAAGGTCATCAAGGCTCTTATTGTTATTAATAGAGTAGAGTACAAGCTGACCAATAATAGCGTGAGCATCTCTGAAAGGTACACCCTGTTTTACAAGCCAATCGGCAGCATCAGTAGCATTCATAAAGCCTTTTCTAGCTGCATTACGCATATTGTCCTTGTTTATAGTCATAGTATCTACCATTCTTGTAAATACTGGAAGACACATTTTAAGTGTATCTACTGCGTCAAATACACCTTCTTTATCTTCCTGCATATCCTTATTGTAAGCAAGAGGGATACCTTTCATTACAGTAAGCATAGCCATAAGATGACCGTAAACTCTACCTGTCTTACCTCTTATAAGTTCTGCCATATCTGGATTTTTCTTCTGTGGCATAATTGAAGAACCAGTAGAATAAGCATCGTCCATTTCAACGAATTTGTACTGCTGAGAATTCCAAATGATGATTTCTTCACAGAAACGAGATAAGTGCATCATAATCATTGAGAAAGCACTTAAAAGTTCAATAACGAAATCTCTGTCACTTACACCGTCCATAGAATCAAGAGTAATAGCATCGAAACCAAGCTGTTCCTTAACAAATTCTCTGTCTAATGGATAAGTTGTAGCAGCAAGAGCACCAGAGCCTAAAGGCATAACATTTGTTCTCTTGTATGTATCAGAAAGTCTGTCATAATCTCTCTTAAACATTTCAACATAAGCTAAAACATGATGAGCAAGTGTAACAGGCTGTGCGTTCTGTAAATGAGTGTAGCCAGGCATAACAGTATTGATATTTCTTTCAGCAATGTTGTTAAGTACAGTAATAAGTTCCTTAACAAGTGCCTTAATATCAACAATCTGTTCCTTGAGGTACATTCTGATGTCAAGAGCAACCTGGTCATTTCTACTTCTACCAGTGTGAAGTCTTTTACCTACATCGCCAATACGGCTAATAAGTATAGTTTCAACATTCATATGAATATCTTCGGCTTTTTCATCAAAAGTAACCTTGCCAGCTTCAATATCTGCTAAAATTTCTTTTAATGTCTTTATAATAAGGTCAGAATCTTCCTTTGGAATAATATTCTGCTTGCCGAGCATTGCTGCGTGAGCACAGCTGCCTAAAATATCTTCTTTGTACATTCTGCTGTCAAAAGATATTGAGCTGTGAAAATGGTCTGTAAAGCTATCAGTGGATTTTGTAAATCTGCCACCCCAGAGTTTCTTTTCGCTCATAGTGAAGTCCTTTCTTTTTCAATAGTAATGTTTTTATATTTAGATGCCAAATATAAGCTGTCAATAATGTCGAGGACAAATATTAACTGCAATATAATATGGACAACAGTTTCAAATAAAGTAATTTTCTTTTTATTATAAAGAAAAAGTACAAACAATATACTGTAAACAGATGTTGACATTAATGAAATATATAAAAAGCGTACCCCAAATCGTGTACAAATAAATGCTGCCGAACCAAGCATCATCAAAGGGAGAAATGCAATAGCAAGTACTAAAAGTGTTAATATCTGAAATGGGATAAATAAAAGTTTATATTTTTTTGGTTTTAAGTACAAATCGGCTATACTAACTTTGCCTTTATTAATATTCAGTATAATAGATACAATGCTCATAGCAAATGAAAGATATGTAATAAATATACATAAAAAACCTAACACCATAAGAATCAGCATAATTAAACCATCATTTTTAATATAATAATAAGTATAAGCAATATACAATATGATATTAATATAAGCTAATATAGCACTTGCTTTAAGTAAATCAACATCAATTAGTTTTCCCATAATTTTTTTACCATAAAAATACCCCTTAACTATAAAATAGTGGGCGAGAACTTCGCCCACTATTATTATATAGGAATATTAATTAATTGGCAATAATTACTTATTCTTCTTATTAGCCATCATCATAGCTCTAACCTTTAATGGAAGACCCATAAGGTTGATGAAGCCTTCAGCATCCTTGTGGCTGTAAAGTTCGCCAGTTGTGAAAGATGCGATTTCAGCATTGTAAAGGCTGTATTCAGATTCAACACCAGCACTAATGATGTTACCCTTGTAAAGCTTTAACTTAGCAGTACCAGTAACATATTCCTGAGTAGAATCAACATAAGCTGCAATAGCTTCTCTTAATGGAGTGAACCATTCGCCTCTGTAAATAAGGTCAGCATACTTAGAACGAACTACTTCGCTGAAAGCTGTAGTTGCTCTGTCAAGGCAAAGGTATTCAAGGTCTCTGTGAGCTCTGTAAAGGATAGAACCACCTGGAGTTTCGTATACACCTCTTGACTTCATACCAACAACTCTGTTTTCTACAAGGTCAGTGATACCAACACCGTTTTCGCCACCAATTTTGTTAAGGTATTCAAGTAATTCAACTGGAGAAGTCTTCTTGCCATCAATAGCAACAGGAATACCCTTTTCAAATGTAATAGAAACATATGTAGGCTTGTCAGGAGCCTGTTCTGGAGATACGCCTAACTTTAAGAGTGAATCAAACTTAGGTTCGTTAGCAGGGTCTTCAAGGTCAAGACCTTCGTGGCTAATGTGCCAGATGTTAGAATCTCTTGAGTAAGAATCTTCTTTCTTCATAGGAACTTCAAGACCTCTGTCGATAAGGTACTGAATTTCGTCTTCTCTTGACTGAAGAGTCCACTTGTCATCTCTCCAAGCAGCAATAATCTGAAGGTGAGGAGCAAGAGCCTTAATAGTAAGTTCGAAACGAATTTGGTCGTTACCCTTACCAGTAGCACCATGACAGATAGCGTCAGCGCCTTCCTTTTCAGCGATTTCAACTAACTTCTTAGCAATAAGAGGTCTAGCGATAGATGTACCTAAAAGATACTTGTCTTCGTAAACACAGTCAGCCTTTACCATTGGGAAAATGTAGTCTGTGATAAGTTCGTCACAAACATTTTCACAATATAACTTAGAAGCACCCTGCTTTAAAGCCTTTTCTTCAAGACCAGCAGTTTCGTGTTCTGTAAGACCTACATTTACACAAGCTGCAATAATTTCTGGGTTGCCGTAGTTTTCCTTTAACCAAGGAATAATAACTGATGTATCAAGACCGCCTGAATAAGCAAGTACAATTTTCATTTTCAAATCCTCCTAAAAAATAATTTATATTTTTATTGATGTCATTATACAATATATACATAAAATATGCAAGGGGGAAAATTAAAAAAATATAGAAAAATCTAAAAAAATTAAAAATAATATAAAAAACACTTGCATAATATTCAGGTCAGATGTATAATTATGAAATAATTTTTGTACTGTACTTTTAGCAAAATAAGGTATATACTATATTCTGATTGGATATAATGTATATTTTTAAAAAATATATTGAATAAAATATGCAGATGCTTTGGAGGTTATTTATGATTAAGGTTGGTATAATCGGTGCAACAGGATACGCAGGCAGTGAACTTGTAAGACTTATTACTCAGCATCCAAAGGCTGAATTAGTAACAATGACAAGCCAGTCCTACGCAGGTCAGGAATACAAGGAAGTTTATTCTAATTACTCACATTTAGACTATGTGTGTGAAGAAGAACATATTGAAGAAATGGCTGAAAAATGCGATGTTATTTTTCTTGCACTTCCTCATGGCGTTGCAAGTAAGAAAATTAATGCAGATATATTAAGTAAGACTAAGATTATTGATTTAGGTGCTGACTTTAGAATACAAGATGTTGATGTATACGAAAAATGGTATACTACTCACTATTCTAAGGATATTTTACCAGAGGCTGTTTATGGTCTTTGCGAAATCAATAGAGATAAAATAAAGGGTAAGAGAATTGTAGCTAATCCAGGTTGCTACACAAGTTGTTCTATTCTTTCACTTTACCCACTTGTAAAAGAGGGTATGATTGATCTTTCTTCTATTATAATAGATGCAAAGTCTGGTGCTACTGGTGCTGGTAGAGGTCTTTCTCTTGGCAATCATTACTGTGAATTAAATGAGTCTGTAAAGGCTTACAAGGTAGCAAGCCACAGACACACTCCAGAAATTGAAGAACAGCTTTCTATTGCTGCTGGTCAGGATATAGTTCTTAACTTTACTCCTCATCTTATTCCTATGGACAGAGGTATTCTTGCTACTTGTTATGCAACACTTAACAAGAAATACACTTATGACGATATTAGAAAAGCATATGAAAAGCATTACGGTAATGAGCACTTTATCAGACTTACTAAGGAGGGTGTATTCCCAGAAACTAAGTGGGTTAAGGGTTCTAACTTTGTAGATATTGGCTTTACAGTAGACGAAAGAACAAACAGAGTTATTGTTATTGGTGCATTAGATAACTTATTCAAGGGTGCAGCAGGACAGGCTGTTCAGAATATGAATATTATTATGGGTATTGAGGAAACAACAGGCATTGACTATGTGCCTATTTTCCCAGCATAAAATAGGAGGTTATTGTATATGAAGGAAATTAATGCTAATGTTACAGCACCTATGGGATTTAAAGCCGGTGGTCAGGCTGTAGGTATTAAAAAAGTAAAAAAAGATATGGCTATTATTGTTAGTGAAAAGCCTTGTGTAGCATCAGGTTGTTTCACAACAAATGTTGTAAAGGCAGCTCCTGTTTTATGGGATATGGAGGTTGTAAAAAATCCAGTTTCTGGTGTAGTAGTAAATAGTGGTAATGCCAATGCTTGTACTGGTCAGCAGGGTATTGATGATGCTAAGGCTACAGCAGGTAAACTTGGTAGCCTTATTGGTGTAAATGCTGAAAATGTTTTAGTTTGTTCAACAGGTGTTATTGGTGTAAACCTCCCTATGGACAAAATGCTTGCCGGTGTAGACAAGGTATTCCCTACAATAGGCGATACAAAAGAATGTGGTGATATGGCAGCAGAAGCTATTATGACTACTGATACATATCCAAAGAAAGTAGCAGTTACTATTGAAGTAGGTGGTAAGGAAGTTACTATTGGTGGTATGGCTAAGGGCTCTGGTATGATTAACCCTAATATGGCAACAATGCTTTGCTTTATTACTACTGACTGTGCTATTGCTAAGCCTATGCTTGATAAGGCTTTAAAAGACGCTGTTGCAGATTCATTTAATATGATTTGTGTTGACGGCGATATGTCTACAAACGATACAGTTCTTGCTCTTGCAAATGGTATGGCTGAAAATACTGTTATTGATAGCGAAAACGAAGATTATACTAAGTTTGCTGAAGCACTTATGTTTATTACAAAAAGACTTGCTATTTCTTGTGCAGATGACGGCGAGGGCGCTACAAAACTTATGGAAGCAAATGTAAAGGGTGCTAAGAATGTTGAAGATGCAAGAAAGATTGCTTTAAGTGTTGTATCTTCTACACTTTTAAAGGCGGCACTTTTTGGCGAAGATGCTAACTGGGGTAGAGCTTTATGTGCTATGGGTTATAGTGGTGCTGACTTTGACCCTATGGCTGTTACTATTGATTTCAGAAGTGACGCAGGTACAATTAACCTTATGAATGAGGGTGTACCTATTGTGTTTGATGAAGAAAAGGCATCTAAGATTTTAGCAGAACATAAGATTTACATTGATATGAAACTTAAAGAGGGTAACGGCGAGGCAACAGCTTGGGGTTGTGACCTTACTTATGATTATGTAAAGATAAATGGGGATTATCGTTCATAAACAAGTGACAAAAATGCTTGCATTTTTGTCAGTAAGGGTACTGCGTACCCACCAATGTAGCGACCAGCCGTGTATTTTGCGTCCTTGCTACGCAAGAACACAAAACAGTCGCCTCCTCAGTCGGGCAAAGCTCGACTTGCGGAATTGAATAAGAAAACCAAGGTTTTCTTAAAACTTTCCTTTTGATAGTCTTTGAAAAATAGTAGTTGTTTTAAACTAAATTTGGATAGTTTAGTAGTATTGGTGTTAAATTTATTAGTGACAAAAATGCTTAACTAACGGTATAAGTTCACAATTTTGGAGGAAATTTTATGAAAAGCATTATAAACAAGGCAGAGATATTAACAGAAGCATTGCCTTATATTAAGAAATTTTCTGGCATTACAGTTGTTATAAAGTACGGTGGTGCTGCTCTTGTAAATGAAGAAATAAAGTCTACAATTATTAAGGATATTGCCCTTATGAAGTTTGTAGGTTTTAAGCCTGTAGTTGTTCATGGTGGTGGCAAGGATATTAACAAGGCCCTTGAAAGAGTTGGTATTGAACCACAGTTTAAAGACGGTTTAAGAGTTACTGACGAAGAAACAATGGAAGTTGTTCAGGAAGTATTAGTTGGTAAGGTTAATAAGAGTCTTGTAACAGAGCTTTGCTTACAGGGTATCAATGCTGTAGGCGTTTGTGGTAAGGATTCCGGCTTTATGAAAGTTAAAAAGGCTACACCAAATGGCTTGGATTTAGGTCTTGTAGGCGAAGTAACAGAAGTAGATACTACACTTATTAATACACTTCTTGATAATGATTTTGTACCTGTTATTTCTACAGTTGGTGTAGATGAAGAGGGTAATAGTTACAATGTAAATGCTGACTATGCAGCTGTTGCTGTTGCTGGTGCTTTAAATGCTGAAAAGCTAGTATTTATTACAGATGTAGCAGGTGTAATGAGAGATGTAAATGACCCTAATAGTGTTATTTCTACTACTAACACCGCAGAAATAAACGAACTTATTGCTGACGGCACAATAGCTGGTGGTATGATTCCAAAGGTACAATGCTGTTTAGCAGGTGTAAATGCCGGTGTTAAGAATGTACATATATTAGACGGTAGAATTGCCCATTGTCTTATCCTTGAAATATTCACTAACAAGGGTATTGGTACATTAATAGAAAAATAAAAGTGATAGATTATAAATTGGAGGAAATACATTATGAAAACAGCTGATTTAGGCGAAAAGTATGTAATGAAAACTTACAATAGATTTCCACTTACTTTTGAAAAGGGAGAGGGAATGTATGTATATGATGAAAATGGTAAGAAGTACCTTGATTTTGTAGCTGGTATTGCTGTAAATTCTTTAGGTCATAACCACCCTAAGTTAGTAAAGGCTATTTCTGAACAGGCAGCAAAGCTTATTCATATTTCTAACCTTTATTACACAAAGCCACAATGTGACCTTGCTCAAAAATTAGTTGAAAACGGTAGTCTTGACAAGGTATTTTTCTGTAACTCCGGTGCTGAATCTATTGAATCAGCATTAAAGTTGGCTAGAAAGTATGGTGCTCCAACTGGCAGACAGGAAATTATTACAATGAATAGGTCTTTCCATGGTAGAACTTTTGGTGCTGTAACAGCTACTGGTCAGGACCACTACCACGAAGGTCTTGGCGATATGCTTCCAAACATTAAGTATGCAGACTTTAATGATATTGACTCAGTAAAGTCAGCTATTACAGACAAGACAATAGCTATTTTACTTGAACCTGTTCAGGGCGAAGGTGGTATTATTCCTGCTAAGGTTGAATTTTTAAAGGAATTAAGAGCAATCTGTGACGAAAAGGATATGCTTCTTATGTTCGATGAAGTTCAATGTGGTGTAGGTAGACTTGGTACACTTTTTGCTTACCAGAGCTTTGGTGTTGTTCCTGATGTTATGTCTACAGCAAAGGGTATTGCCGGTGGTGTTCCTTGTGGTCTTATGATGGCTAAGGAAAATGTAGCAAAGGCTTTTGCTCCTGGCGACCACGCATCTACATTTGGTGGTAACCCACTTGCAACAGCTGCTGGTAATGTAGTTGTTGATGAGCTTTTAGGTGGTTTATTGGATAATGTAAAGGAACAGGGTGCATATTTAAGAGAACAGCTTGAAAAGGTTGCTGAAAAGCACAAGGATTTAGTAAAAGATGTAAGAGGTATGGGTCTTATGCAGGGTATTGAACTTAATAAGCCTGCTGGTCCTGTAGTAGCAAAGGCTATTGATTTAGGCTTACTTTTAGTAGGTGCAGGTCAGTTTATTATTCGTTTTGTGCCATCTCTTATTGTTTCTAAGGCTGATATTGATACTGCTATGGAAATTTTAGACAAGGCACTTGAAAGTGCAGAATAAAATTTACATTTATTTAATAAAATTTAAGTAGATAATTATAGCAGAAAACCTCATATTTATGGGGTTTTCTGTTCTTCTGAACAAAAAGTTGTCCTGTGCTACAGCACTTGACTTCATAAGATTAATGTATTATAATTAAATTACTATAATTTTTTTAGGAGGAAAGATAATGGAAAGAGTTTACAATTTTTCTGCAGGCCCATCAATGTTACCATTGCCTGTATTAGAAAAAGTACAAAAAGAAATGTTAAACTATGGCGGTTCTGGTATGTCCGTAATGGAGATGAGTCACCGTTCCAAGTGGTTTGACGACATTATTAAGGCTGCTGAAGCAACTTTAAGAGAACTTATGCACATTCCTGATAATTACAAAGTATTGTTTTTACAGGGTGGTGGTTCTACTCAGTTTGCTATGGTTCCACTTAACCTTTTCCAGAAGGGCGAATGTGACCTTGTTAATACAGGTCAATGGTCTAAAAAGGCTATGCAGGAAGCACAGAGATATGGTAAGGTAAACCTTGTAGCCTCCTCCGAAGATAAGACATATAATTATATCCCAACTTTAGATAAAGCTACATTTAACCCAAATGCAGATTATTTCTACATTTGCTACAACAATACTATTTATGGTACTAGATGGACTGAACTTCCTGAAACAGGTAATGTTCCTCTTGTAGCTGACCTTTCTAGTATGATTATGTCTGAAGAAATCGACATCACTAAGTTTGGTCTTTGCTTTGCAGGTGCTCAGAAGAATGTTGGCCCAGCTGGTGTTACTATTGCTATTATTAGAGAAGATTTACTTGGTCACGCTATGGATATTTGTCCAACAATGCTTAACTATAAGACACATGCTGACAAGGACTCTCTTTACAACACTCCACCTTGCTTTGCAATCTATGTTGCAGGTCTTGTATTTGACTGGGTTAAGGAAATGGGTGGCGTTGCTGCAATCCAGAAGATTAACGAAGAAAAGGCTGGTATCCTTTACGACTTCCTTGATAACTCAATGATGTTCAGAGGTACAGTTGTTCCTAAGGATAGGTCACTTATGAATGTTCCTTTCGTTACTGATAGTGATGAATTAAATGCTAAGTTCGTTAAGGAAGCTACTGCTGCTGGTCTTGTAAACCTCAAGGGTCACAGAACAGTTGGTGGTATGAGAGCTAGTATTTACAATGCTATGCCTATTGAAGGTGTTAAGACTCTCGTTGAATTTATGAAGAAGTTTGAACACGACAATAAGTAATAAAATGCTTTACATAAGCTAATGGATGGCAGGAGGTTTTTTTATTTCCTCCTGCCTATTTTTAATAGTGAATCGGAAAGATAAATCCGATGGTTTGCAAAGCAAACCACAAATTAACAAAGTTAATTTGTTCTGAACATATTTTGGAGGGTATAATATAATGTTTAAGATTTTAACACTTAATAAAATTTCTAAGGTTGGCTTAGGTCAGCTTTCTGATAACTATACAGTTTCTGATAACGAAGCAAATCCAGACGGTATTCTTTTAAGAAGTTTTAAGATGCACGATATGGAACTTCCAGAATCATTAAAGGCTGTTGCTCGTTGTGGTGCTGGTGTAAACAACATTCCTTTAGACAAGTGTGCTGAAAAGGGTATCGTTGTTTTCAACACTCCTGGTGCTAATGCAAACGCTGTAAAGGAACTTGTATTAACTGGTCTTTTACTTTCAAGCAGAAAGATTATGGCAAGTTATGCTTGGGCACAGTCTTTACAGGGTACAGAAGATATTGCTAAGCAGGTAGAAAAAGGCAAGTCTAACTTTGCAGGTCCAGAAATCAAGGGTAAGACTCTTGGTATCGTTGGTCTTGGTGCTATTGGTGTACTTGTTGCCAATGCAGCAGTTGCTCTTGGTATGAATGTTATTGGTTATGACCCATACTTCTCAATCAAGAACGCTCTTGCTCTTGACAATGCTGTTAAGTTTACTTCTAACCTTGATGATATTTATGCTGTTGCTGACTATATTACAGTTCATGTTCCAGCTACTCCAGAAACTAAGAATATGATTAATGCTGAATCACTTGCTAAGTGCAAAGACGGCGTAAGACTTCTTAACTTTGCAAGAAACGAACTTGTAAATGTTGCTGATGTTAAGACTGCTCTTGAAAGTGGTAAGGTAAGTTGCTATATTTGTGACTTCCCTAATGAAGAAACTGTAGGTGTTGACGGTATTATTACATTACCTCACCTTGGTGCATCTACTCCAGAAGCAGAAGACAACTGTGCAACTATGGCAGCTAAGGAAATTATGGCTTACCTCGAAGATGGTAACATCGTAAATTCTGTAAACTACCCTAACTGTTCAGCTCCTAGAATTGCTGGTAAGGCAAGAGTTTGTGTTCTTCATAAGAATACTCCTAATATGCTTGCTCAGATTACTGCTTTCTTTGGCGAAAAGGGTATCAACATTGAACATATGACAAACAATGCAAAGGGCGATTATGCTTACACAATCCTTGATGTAGACAATGCTGATGATAGTGTTGTAGCATCTGCAAAGGCTGTTGAAGGCATTATTGCTGTTAGAGTTTTAGCATAATAAAATAAATATATAATTTTTAAGCCGTTAGATTAATTTCTGACGGCTTTTTTGTTTTTGAAAGCTATAACAAAAAAATTTGTTAATACTTGTACTCTAGTATATTTTTGTATATAATTAGAGTATATAACAACATTTCCACACAAATTATTTATGATATTGTGGATAAATTAAAAATTTGGGCAATTCCCACAGAAAGAAAGAGGTGTTTTTTATGGCAACAATTAGACCTTTCAAAGGTTTTAGACCAACTCCTGAACTTTGTTCTAAGGTAGCAGCTTTACCTTATGATGTTATGACTTCAAAAGAGGCTAGAGAAATGGTGAAGAATGACCCTTACTCTTTTCTCCATGTTGATAGAGCAGAAATAGACTTACCTGAAAATGTGGATATTTACTCTAAAGAGGTTTATGAAAAGGCTGCATCTAACCTTAATAAAATGATAGAGGATAAAGTTCTTATACAGGATAATAAGCCGGTTTTTTATATATATAGCCTTACTATGAATGGCAGAGAACAGATTGGTCTTGTAGTTTGTACATCTATTGATGAATATTTGAACAATACTATTAAAAAACACGAATTTACAAGAGCTGATAAGGAACAGGATAGAATTAACCATGTTGACTATTGTAATGCCAATACAGGTCCTATTTTCCTTACATATAAAAATCAGAAAACTATTGACCAGATTATATCAAAGGAAATAGAAAAAGCTCCAATTTATGACTTTATTTCTGAAGATAAAGTGGAACACAAGGTTTGGCTTATAGATGAGGATAATGTAATTAATGACCTTGTAGAACAGTTTAAAAATGTTCCTTCACTTTATATTGCTGACGGTCATCACAGAAATGCCTCTGCTGTTAAGGTTGGTTTAAAATGCAGAGGAGAGGGAGAGTATGATAAAAATGCAGAATTTAACTACTACCTTTCTGTACTTTTCCCTGCTGACCAGCTCCATATTATGGACTACAACAGACTTGTAAAGGATTTAAATGGTCTTACAAAAGATGAATTTTTGACCAAGATACAGGAAAACTTTACAGTAACAGAAGTTGAGGGACAGTATAAACCAGATGCTATACATACTTTTGGTATGTACTTAGATAAAAAATGGTATAAATTACAGGCTAAAGACAGCATTATTGCCACAGATTCCGTTGGTTGTCTTGATGTAAGTATCTTGCAAAACTCACTTTTAACACCTGTTCTCGGTATAGGTGACCCTAGAACTGACAAGAGAATTGATTTTGTTGGTGGTATCAGAGGTTTAGGAGAACTTGTTAAGAGAGTGGATAGTGGAGAAATGACAGTAGCTTTTGCTATGTATCCTACTTCTATGACACAGCTTATGAATATAGCTGACGATAATAAGGTTATGCCACCAAAGTCTACTTGGTTTGAACCTAAATTGAGAAGTGGTATCTTTATACATAAATTAAGCTGATTATGAATGAAGATATATTGAAAAAGACTTGTTGCTTTACAGGTCACAGAGATATTTCTAAAATAAAGGCTATGGAGCTTAAACTTAAACTGCCTAAAATTATTGAAAAACTTATAACAGAAAAAGGTGTAATTTACTTCGGTGTAGGTGGAGCTTTAGGTTTTGATATGCTTGCAGAAAAGGCTGTTTTAAAGCTAAAAAAGAAATATCCTTTCATAAAACTTATACTTGTGTTGCCTTGTAAAAATCACAATAAAAATTGGAAAATAGCAGATAAACTGGAGTTAAATTTTATTGCAAAGCAAGCTGATAAAATTTCATATATTTCTGAAAACTATACACCATATTGCATTACTTTGAGAAATAGAAGACTTGTAAACAATAGTAAATATTGTATTTGTTACTTAAATAAGCCTACAGGTGGTACAGCCTATACTGTAAACTATGCACAGGAAAATGGTTTGGAGATAATAAATCTAGCATAAGAGAAGGTGGCTAAAATGTTAAATTTGTTTGGTGTTAATGTGGCTACTGTAATAGATAGTGAAAAAAGAAATAAAATACAGGAAGTACTGGCTCAGAATAATATTAAGTATAGTGTAAAGACAGAGTATATAAATCAGAGAAATGCTTTTGATTCAGCTATTATAGGCAATAGAGGAAATAGCACAAAGCTAAAGTATATGTTTTTTGTAAATAAAAAAGATGCAGATATGGCTGTACATTTAATAAATTCTGTGGAAAGTAACTATTAAATTTATTAGTGGCTAATAAAATTACTAATATATTGTTAATTTTAAGTAGATTACCTATAATGACATTACAATAAATAACGAATTTAGGAGGTAATCGGAATGTTAAATGAAAATGTAAAAAAGATACTTAAAGAAAGTATGTGGGATTTAGCCACTTGTGGTAATAATGAACCTAATGTTGTGCCTGTAGCTTTTAAAGATGTTACAGAAGATGGAAAGCTTGTTGTAGGCGATGTTTTCCTTGAAACTACATTAAAAAATATTCAGTCAAATGGTGGCAAAATCGCTATTTCTGTATACAATGGTAAACCTTAGAGGGCTATCAGATTAATGGTACTGCTACATATGTAACAGAGGGTACAGTAGTAGATACTTTCAAGGCAATGGTAGAAAAAATGTTTAATGGTGCAGCTACTGCAAAGGGTGCTTTAATTATTAATCCAGAAAAGGTTATTGTTACAACTCCTGGAGCTGACAATAAAAAGGAAATTTAATCAATCTTACAAAGAGGGATAGAAATGAAAATAGCAGTAACATTTGAAAACGGAAATGTATTTCAGCATTTTGGTCATACTGAAAAGTTCAAAATTTATGATATTTCCAATGGAAAAATTGTAAATGAAAGTATTGTAGATACTAATGGAAGTGGTCATGGTGCTCTTGCTGGATTTTTGAAAGAAAATTCTGTAGATACTTTGATTTGTGGCGGTATTGGAAATGGTGCAAAACAAGCATTGGCAGAGGCAGGAATTAAGCTCTATGGTGGAGTTGTTGGTAATGCTGATAATGCAGTAAATGACTTGTTGCAAGATAAACTTAACTTCAACGAAAATGTTCATTGTGAACATCACGACCATAGCCATCACGAGGGATATTGTGGCGAACACAAAAATGGTTGTTCCGGAAATAAATAGAAATCATTTTTAGCATACTGGCAATATAGTCAGTATGCTATTTTTGTGCTATAATTCAGATAAAAGGAAGTGTTAAAATGAAAATAGCATTAGCTCAAATGTCAATGACAGATAAAATAGAAGAAAATCTGAATAAGTCACTTAATTTTTGTGATAAAGCAAAAGATTGTGACCTATTATTTTTTCCTGAAATTCAGTTATCCCCATTTTTCCCTCAATACCAGAATAAAAATGTGGAAAAGTATTGTTTATATGAAAGTTCTGATGAAGTACAAAAGTTAAAAGAAAAAGCAAAGGAACACAATATTTACATGTCCCCAAATGTTTATATGCGTATTGAAAATAAAAAATATGATACTTCTCTTTGGATAAATAGACAGGGAAATATAGTAGATAAAGCTAAAATGGTGCATATAGCACAGGCTGAAAATTTCTATGAACAGGACTATTATACACCATCTGATGACGGCTTTAAGGTTTTTGATACAGAGTATGGAAAAGTAGGTGTTGTTATTTGCTATGATAGACATTTGCCGGAAAGTATACGAACTTGTGTATTAAAGGGTGCAGATTTAATTATAATTCCTACAGCAAACACAAAGGCAGAGCCTATGGAAATGTTTGAATGGGAAGTTCGTGTTCAGGCTATGGAAAATCAAGTTTTTGTTGCTATGTGTAATAGAGTTGGCAAAGAGGATAATATGGACTTTTCAGGACAATCTTTAGTAGTAGACCCTAAGGGAGAGGTTATATGTAAGGCTGATGATAGTGAACAGCTTTTGGCTTGTGATATAGACCTAAAACAGGCTAAAGAATTACGCAAAAAAGTGCCATATATAGGCACAAGAAGACCGGAATGGTATCTTTAAAAGGAAGTGATACTATGAATAAAACGATTTTTGCAGGGATTTTGCTTTGTATTGTATCTTTTATATTAAGTGGCTGTAATGGTAATACATATGGTATTACAAGTGGAACTTATGAAATGGTAGATTCAGAGGAAAATGTTTTTACGCCATATTTAACACTAGATTTGGAAGATAAAACTTTTACATTTGCATTTGATGTTTTATCCTCTTATGGAAATATAGGAAGTATAAAGTTTAATAAGGGAAATCTTATTTGTAAAACCGATGATAATAAGAACACATTTATTTTCAAAGTTGAGAATAATAATACACTTAAATTTGATGCCACTCAATCCAGTAGCACAACTACTGTAGATGACCATATTGCAGTACCTGATGAAACAGAGTTCAAACTTGCAAATGATACAAGTGAAAGTTGACAACTTAGGATTTAGGAGTAAAATAGTTACAATAACTAAATTTAAGGAGGTAAGGCTATGACTTTGGCAATAATAATAGGCTTTGTAGTTGGTACAGTAGCTGGTATCTTTTTAGGAATGTTTTATTTTAAAAATAGGAAAAAGTAAGCAGGCTGTCGATAAAGTCGACAGCCTTGCAAGAAATGCTTGCATTTCTTGCAGTTAGTCTAAGGGAGGGACCAGCCGTGTATTTCGCGTCCTTGCTACGCAAGAACACAAAACAGTCCCTGTCCTCACTTGGGCAAAGCTCGAGTTGCGGAATTAATTTAAGAAAACCAAGGTTTTCTTAACAACTTTCCTTTGATAATCTGAAAAAATATGCAAATACATTTGTCAAAAACTGCAAATTATTTTCTAAAATCAGATTTTTAGACATTTTGAGGGTAGTCAGTTGGCTACCCTTATTTTTCCTCAAAAATTATTTTCATAACATTATCAGCATACATATTTTTCAAGTTATATTTGTCGTACAAAACATTGTCATACCACCTAAACTGGCTATATTTTCCTAAATAGTCAAAAGGTTTAACAGGATATTTTTTATTCCATACAGGGTAATATTTATCCATATATTTATTTGCCAAATCTATTGCGTGAGAATTTTCAATGCCCTTTGGTGTAGGTGTGCCACTTATATGAACACCAGACGGAGAGGAATGAAGTATAACAACACTTCCGTCATTACATGGACCTAATGAAAGCCAAACATGGGAAACACTCTCTCCACTCATAATATCTCCGGCTTTATATTCTGTAATATATTTTGCTTTTTTTACCTTTCCTTTGTTCTCTGTTGCTAGGTTATTGGCTATCTTTCTTGAAAAATCAACATAACCCTTATCCTGAAAAATGTTATACAGTAGCCAGCCTATATATCCGGAGCAATCTAAACCTAAGTGTATATATTCCTTATTTTGTTTATAGTCATAATCTTTAAAGTTATAGGAACTATCTTGCTTTTGGGCAAATTCTGCCCATTTGGGGTCAATGCCTAAAGTCATAGCCTCAATACCTGCACCAGTATCCTTTTCATTCCACCCACCGCTGTAAATATACATTGTTTTGCCAATGGGCAATAAGGCTGTTTTTAATAGGTTTTCTAAAGTTTTTTCCAACATATCATCTCCCTGTAAATAAATGTATGTGTTGGGGTGTAGGGATTATGTATATTTGACTTATGCTATAAAAGTGATATAATTCTTGTGTATGCTAAGTATAAATTTGGAATAGAAACGAGGTAAAAATATGGAAAGCGTTAATATTACATATTTATGGCGAGGTAAAAAGACAGTTCTAGGCTTGCCTATCGGTGCTACAAAATATGCTGTTAGCGAAGAAAAAATATTTATAGAAAAAGGTGCTATGAATACAGAAACAGAGGAAATAGCATTAGAGGAAATAAATGATATTTCTGTTACTACTTCTTCAATGGAAAAATTCTTTAAGGTTGGTACTGTAGTTATAAAATATGGCGAAAACAAAGAATGTAAGCTAGAAAGTATAAAGCAACCTATGATGGTAAGTGAGCTTATACATCAGTATGTTGAAAAGGCTAGAGGTATTAAAAGCTATTCTATATAATACAATATAAACATAGAATAAAAGGTATAAATCAAATAGTTGTTATTATCTGTAAAATTTACATAAAGAACAATAATACTTGATTTTTTCGTTATTATGCTTTAGAATTGTATAATAGGAAGATACGGCAATATGCCGTTTGGGGTAAGGAGATGAGCCAGATGACTTCATCAGTAGGAAATAGAAAAGAGAAAACAATGAGAGCAGGAATACAGAGAGAAAGAGCAGCCTTAAAATGCTATGGCATTAATAAAAGATTTGGTACAGAACATGTGCTTAAAAATTTTAATCTGACAGTAAATAAGGGTCAGCTTGTGACTATTTTTGCTCCAGAATTTTCAGGAAAATCTACACTTGCTAAAATTATGTGTGGACTTCTTTCTCCCTCAAGTGGCTATGTCCTTATAAGTGGTTATAAGGCAGGAAACAGAACTAATAAGTATGTCAGCTATTTGCCGGAAATACCATTTGTTAAATACGATAATACCGTTTACGACCTTATGGGTATTTACACTAGATTTTTTCAGGATTTCAAAAGTCGAAAAGCTTATACATTGTTAAAAAGTTTTAAAATAAATCCAAGAACAAAGTTTGATAATATGTCTACAACAGCCATACAGTTAGTGGAAACTATTATGGTGGCATCAAGAAAGACAAGTCTTTACATATTTGATGAACCTATTGTAAATGTAAACGATAAGTATAGACAGGCAGTTGTAGAAATGATTGCAAAGTGCAAAAAAGAGGGTGCAGTGGTTGTACTTTCTCAAGAGCCTGGTGGCTTTGACAATGTTGCCGATAAGGTGTTGTTTTTAAGACGAGGAGATACTATACTCTCTATGGCTAGAGAAGAAGTTGAAAGTAAGTATTTTCAGCCTGTTAGTTCGGTGTACAAGGAGGTTTACAAATAAATGCTTAACCTTTTATATTACGATTTTTTAGCTGTGTTTAAAAAGCTGTGGTACTATGTGCTTATTATTACAGGGCTTGCTTTTGTAGTGCGTATTTTGTGGAGTGAGGCCTTTTTAGTGCTTTTTGATAATTCCAATTTTTTTATAGGTCTTGTTATTAGATATGTGGCTTTAGGCTTTTTGTGTGCCTTTGGTGTACTGATTATAGTTATTGCCATTATGGTTCAGGCACAATGGTTTGACGAAAATATATTGTCGGCACAAGGTCAGCTTACAAATATGTACCCTGTTTCAAGTGTTCAGCTTGTTATGAGCAAAGTTATAAATTCCTTTATTTGGGCATTCATACTTTCACTTGTGGCAATAGGCGTGTTTTCAGTATTTTGTGTTGGTACAGATGTATTTAAGGGTATGGTTGAGGCTATTGCTGATTTAAGTACCAATAACAATATCAAAATAAGTTTTGGTAGTATAATGTCTACCAGTTGCTTTTTTGTTGCAACAACTACAGTAAACCTTATATCTCTTTGTTATTTATCTCAAACAATAGGTCAGGTATTTGCAAATTTCAAAAACTTAATGGTATTGATTAGCTTTGTTGCTATTTTTGTAGTTGTTCTTTTACTTTTGTATCTTTTATTTAGTGCTTTTGGTGTAGTACATCTTTTTAATGAGGCTATAGCAAATAAGCAGTCTGAAACAGTAGTAAGACTTGTTATGTCTATGGGTACAAGATTTTCATTTATAAACATTTTATTGAGCTTTTTCTATGGCTTTATGACAGGTTGTATTTTAAGAGCAAGATTAAATATAATGTAAACTAAAATAACCGAAACTTTGTGTTTCGGTTATTTTTGTCTTTAAGCTCTTTATTTTTGTCTTTAGGATTAATTATTGTAAAAATTGCAAAGAAAAAGGGGTTGCTAATGCAACCCCTCTTTGGATTTACGATAAATACTAAAATACTAATTATTCAGCAGCAGTTGTTGCTTCAGCATCAGCTGTAGTTGCGTCTTCAGCATCAGCAGTTTCTTCTTCAGTAGCAGATTCGTCTTCACCTACAGTTTCTTCTTCAGTAGCATCTTCTACTACAGTTTCTTCTTCAGCAGCTACAGTAGTTTCTTCGCTACCAGTAGAAGAAGCGCTACCACAAGCAGTGAAAGCCATAGCCATAGATAATACAACTGCACCTAATAATAATTTCTTTTTCATAATAAATCCTCTTTTCTTTTTTATGTAGTGTAGACTGAGTTAGTCTACTTTCGATTATATAGATATATTGTGTATATAACATTAAGAAAATGTAAACAAACTGTAAACATCAGAAAAATAAATCTGTAGAAAATTTGTGAACATAGCTTTTTTGTTGGTTTTAGTAAAAAACTCGCATATTTTGAAAAATATTGTCAGTTAATATTTATAGATATTGGTGTCTTAAAATAAAATATATTTTTTGTTTTATTATTCTAAATTGCATTGTTGGGCACACAAGTATTTAACATATTTTAAAGAAAAATTGAAATATTTGGAAAATTACAAAAAAATTTTTCAGTATTTTGAGAAAATATATTGAAAAAGTAAAAAAATATGTTAAATCTATATTAGTTTTTGTTTATTTTTTGCAATGGTAGTTGTGTTTTTGAAAAAAATATAGTATAATAGAGTAAATTTAAAAGCGAAACAGAGGTGCTGTAATGGAAAATTTAAAGGTAGTTGTACTCGCTGCAGGTCAGGGTACAAGAATGAAATCAGAAGTGCCTAAGGTACTCCATAGAGTTTTTGATAAGACAATGGTTGATTATGTTATAGAGGCTTCTTATGAAGCTGGTGCATCTGAAGTATGCGTTGTTGTAGGTCATCAGTCTGCAATGGTTAAGGCTGTTATTAAGGATAAGTACGACAATGTTTCATTTGCAGTTCAGAAAGAACAGCTTGGTACAGGTCATGCTGTAATGCAGGCAAAGGATTTTATACAGAGTGGTAATATCCTTGTTCTTTGTGGAGATACTCCTCTTATTAAGGGCGAAACTATTAAGGCTATTTGCGATGTTCACGAAAGTCAGGGCAATGATGCAACAGTAGTTTCTATGATTGCTGATAACCCAACTGGTTACGGTCGTATTATTAGAAATGGCGATTCTTTTGCTAAGATTGTTGAACAGAAAGATGCAAATGATGAAGAAAAGGCTGTTAAGGAAGTAAACACAGGTGTTTATATCTTTAAGGCAGAGGCTTTAAACAAGGCTTTTGAAAGTCTTACTAATAATAATGCTCAGGGCGAATATTATCTTACAGATACTCTTGAAATTATCAAGAACAATAGCGGTAAGGTTGGTGTTATGACTGCTGAGGATTCAGACGAATTTTTAGGTGTTAATTCTAAACTTCAGCTTGCTCAGGCTATGAAGATTATGAAAAAGAGAATTAATGAATATCATATGATTAATGGTGTTACTATTACTGACCCAGAAAATACATACATTGGCAAAGATGTTGAGATTGCTCCAGATACAATTATTTACCCAGGTTGTATGCTTGAAGGTAAGACAAAGATTGGTAAGAGCTGTATTATTGGACCAAACACAAGAATGACATCTTGCGATATTCACGATTGTGTTACTATTCAGTCTAGTACACTTATTGAAGCTCAGGTAAAGAGCTTTACAACTGTTGGACCTTATGCTTATTTAAGACCAAATTCAAAGATTGGCGAGCATGTTAGAATTGGCGACTTCGTAGAAGTTAAGAATTCTACTATTGATGACGGTACAAAGGTTAGCCACCTTACTTATGTAGGTGATTCTGATGTAGGTAAGTGTGTAAACTTTGGCTGTGGTACAGTTACTGTAAACTATGACGGTAAGGTTAAGAACCGTTGTAAGATTGGCGACGGTGCTTTTATTGGCTGTAATACTAACCTTGTAGCACCTGTTGAAATCGCCCCTAGAGCTTATACTGCTGCTGGTTCTACAATCACTAAGAATGTTCCAGAAGACAGCCTTGCAATAGCAAGAGCTAGACAGGACAACAAAGAGGGTTGGAGAAAGAAAGTAGATAAATAATAATTGATTATACTAACAGCCTGTCAAACAGAAATGGCAGGCTGTTTTCTTGTTCAAAATATATTTACATTATTTACTGTTTTGCTTAATTATTGGATAAATCCTTGTGGTATAATCATTTACATACTTATCCATATGTGATAAAATTACAGCGATATTAAGCATAGGGGAGAAAAAATATGAAGGAAACAAAAAACAAAGTAAAATCGTTTTTTAAAGGCGATGATACGAAACAACAAAGCAAAACCACCAAAAATTTGCTAATTTTGTTGGTTTTAGTAGTTTTAGAACTTACAGTTTTTAACTTTAGATTCTATCAAAATATGTTTAATCAGCCTTTTTCTATTAATGAAACTCAATTTAACACCTTTGGGCTTGTAAGTCAAGGTAATGGCGTAAATAGAGTTACTGATAGCGAAGCATTTGTAGAGGCTTATAATCTAAACAAACATATTAAAAATGTTTATATTAATCTGGATATTCCAGATGTATTAAAAGAAGATAGAAATAATCACGCAATAAGCGTTGGTATATCGGCTACAGACCAAGGTAACAGCGATTATTTTGATACACCTAACAGAGTAATTGCTACAGACTTAAACAGGAGTAAGTATATTCCATTAAGTTTAAACGGCGATAGTGCTAAAATAAAGTTAAAGATATTTGACTTTAAGGATAAAGACATAATAGTAAATGATATTGTATTTAATGCTAAAATACCATTTTCATTTAATGTTTTCAGAATTATTTTCCTTTTTGCTGTTATTTCACTTGTAAGATTGCTTAGAGTGAAAAATGGCTCTTACACTAAAATGTTTAAAGGCGACAGCAGAAATCAAAAAATAATAATGACAATAGCTATAGTGATAAATGTGTTTGTTTTTATATGTTTGGGTGTTATAAACCCTGAATACAAGGCTACTACATCTCATCATTATCAATACTATAGACTGGCAGAGGCTATATTAGACGGTCATTTTTATTTGAATGATACTCCTCCGGCTTCTCTTATTATGTTGGATAATCCTTATGACCCAGATATGAGAAGAACGGCTGTCAATAATAATGGAGAAAGTTTCAAATGGGATACTGCCTACAGGAACGGAAGATACTATGTTTACTTTGGTATTGTTCCTTGTCTTATGTATTACTTGCCTTTAAAGGCTATGGGCATTGAATTGTCAAACAAGTATTTCATAATGGCGGTAGTAAGTATAATAATTATATTTGGTTACTTGTTGCTATACGAAATAAATAGACGATGGTTCAAGAATATTAGTTTTCTTGCACACTTAATGCTTTCTATAATTTTTGTAAATTCTACAGGTATTATATTGGCTACAAGAGCTATGGACTTGTATCATGTTCCGATTATGGCAGCTATGATGTTCCTTATAATGACAATGTATTTTTGGATAAAGGCATTGCCTGAAAAAGAAAAGGGAACATTAAAGGGCAAATATCTTACAATAGGTTCTATTACGATGGCTTTAGTGGCTGGCTGTAGACCACAGTTATTGCTTATGGCATTTATTTCAGTTCCTCTTTTCTGGGACTATGTATTTAAGCAAAGAACATTGTTCTCTAAAACAAGTGTAAGAAAAACAGTAGGATTTATGTTACCTTTTGTAATCTTTGGTGCATTTATGATGTTCTATAATTATGCTCGTTTTGGTTCTGTATTTGATTTTGGACAGAATTATAACCTTACTGTAATGGATATGACAGCAGAGCATTTTAATATAGAAAAGATACCTTTAGGATTGTTTACTTATTTCTTGCAGTTGCCAGGAACTTCTGTTATTTTCCCTTATATTCACTATGCGGGAACATACACACAGTTTATGGGCAACTATGTCAGAGAAGAAGTTACAGGCGGTATGTTTATACACCATATAATATTATTCTTCTTAATAATGACAACAAAGGTAAAGGATTTGTTAAAAGAAAAGAAACTTCTTTGGATAGTATGTATGCTTTTAGGTATTAGCCTTATAGTATGTATGCTCGACTTTAACACAGGTGGTATTGTTGAAAGATACAGAACAGACTTTACTTGGCAGATTTTCTTAGCAGCAATTATTGTTATATATGCTGTTCTTGAAAAGTATAATAATACTCCATTTTATGTCTTAATTCTTACAGTCCTTTCTGTATGCTTTATGTGGAGTTTCGTAAATGACTTTGCTGAATTGTTTAATGCAACATATAAAACTTATTCACTTACTTGTCCAGCGTTCTTCTATAATATGCAGTATATTATAGAGTTTTGGTTATAGTATGGCTTAGGAGGAGAAAACAATGGATAAAATAGCAGTGCTTATACCTTGCTATAATGAAAGTAAAACAATAAAGAAAGTAGTTGAAGACTACAAAAGAATTTTACCAGAAGCAACAATTTATGTTTATGACAACAATTCTTCTGACGGTACAGATGAAATTGCTCGCAAAGCCGGTGCTGTAGTACGATATGAGTACCAGCAGGGCAAGGGCAATGTTATCAGAAGAATGTTTAGAGAAATTGATGCTGAATGTTATATTATGACTGACGGTGATGATACATATCCTGTAGAACCAACACCGGATATGGCAAAAATGGTTCTTGAACAGGGTGTGGATATGGTAGTCGGCGATAGACTTTCTTCTACATATTTCACAGAAAATAAAAGACCTTTCCACAATTTTGGTAATTCTCTTGTGCGTAAGAGTATTAACTCACTTTTCAAAAGTGATGTAAAGGATATTATGACAGGTCTTAGAGCTTTTTCTTATGGCTTTGTAAAGACTTTCCCTGTTATTTCAAAGGGCTTTGAAATTGAAACAGAAATGACTATACACGCAATAGACAAAAATATGTTTATTAAGAATGTAGTTGTTGACTACAGAGATAGAGTGGAAGGTAGTGTTTCAAAGTTAAATACCTTTAGTGACGGATTTAAAGTTATAAAGACTATTATAAGATTATTTAAGGACTATAAGCCTTTAAGGTTTTTCACAACAATAGCTTTGGTATTGTTTGTATTAGCTTTAATATTCTTTGTACCAGTTATGGGAACATATGTAAACACAGGCTTAGTACCTAATTTCCCAACACTTATTGTTTGTGGATTTGTGGTTATAGCTGCTTTACAATGCTTTTTCACAGGACTTACACTTTCTACTATTGTAGCTAAAAACAGACAGGATTTTGAATTTAAGAGAATTACTGTTGAAGAAGATTTAAAAGATAAATTAAATAAGTAAGATTAAAAAATACCGAACTCAAATTTCAGAGTTCGGTATTTTTTTGCTTGTTAAATCTGCAATATATTTGTAGTTCGAACAAATATATAAAACTATTTTTCAAGGTTTTCAATATATGTTTTCATAACCTTTTTAGCATCAGGTATTGCGTGACTACCATGACCTGCATTTTCCAGTATTACGGCAACGGCAATCTGTGGGTCTTCAGCAGGAGCAAAGGCTACAAACCAAGCGTGGTCATCGCCACTTGCGTTTTCGGCAGTACCGGTTTTAGCAGCTACTGTAATTTTACCAGAGTATTTACCCTGTTTAATATCAATAGCACCTGATGTAATAGCACTATCAGATACAACCTTGTCCTTATCTACAACCTGTGCCTTACCACTTACGGAGAATGAAGCATTTGTAGCAGTACCAGAGCGAACAACTTCGCACATCATATCAGCAATTTTATGAGCTGTTGAGGAATCACAAGCCTGTAAAAGTTTTGTAGGAAGTGTTCTGTTTCTTACACCACCACTAGGTGTTTCAATATGGTCTACAATGTACGGTTGCATAATAGAACCGTTATTTGCTATAGCAGAAGTAACCATTGCCATAAAAAGAGGAGAAGTAAGGGTTTTACCTTGTCCAATAGCTGTGGCAGCTAATTCCTTTACATCGGAATTGGATTTAAGAGCAAAACTTGCTTTTTTATATTCCAATGGGAAGTTTAAATCAGTATTAAAACCAAAGTCTGTAGCTGTTTTAATAAGCTGGTCGTTTCCTATTTCTTCGGCAACAGTAGCAAAGTAGCCGTTACAACTTTTAGCAAAGGCTAATGTCATATCTACTTTACCATGAGCTTTACCGTCATAACAATGAAGTATACTGTCCCCAAACTTAGTATCACCAGTACACTTAAAGTTAAAGTCCATATATTTTGTACTTACTTCAAGAGCTGATGCAGCAGTTATAATTTTAAATGTAGAGCCTGGAGGATAAAGACCCTGTGTAGCTCGATTTAAAAGGGGAGAGTTTTCATCGTCAGAATTAAGTTCTGCCCAGTTTTCACTTACTGTATTGCTATCAAAAGTAGGATAAGAAACCATAGCAAGTATTTTACCAGTAGATGGTTCTATAGCAACTATAGAACCTTTTTCATGACCTAAGGCCTCTGCGGCCACTTGTTGTAATCGGTCATCTATTGTCAATACTACATTGTTACCTTGAATTTCCTTTCCAAGAAAAACATGACCAATACGCTGTAAAAGTTCGTTACTTACAGTTTGAAGTCTGAAATTGTACTTAGACTCTATACCAGCCTTACCTTTTACAGTATAGCCTACAACATGGGCATAGTTACCAGTTTCGTCATATTTTCTAGTGTATGAACCGTCTGGATTAGCCTCGTCTTGAGCAATAGCCTTTCCGTTAATATCCAATATAGCACCTCTTTTAACATCTGGAAGACCTTGTGTTAATCTAGGGTTAAAAGAATTGGCTACAAAACCATTTGAATCGAAAAGACATAACTTAACTAAATATCCAATTAAAATTAAAAATAAAATTGTGTAAAACCAGAATACTTTTTTTATTGCTGATTTCATCTTCTCGCCACCTTTCTGCGAGGTTTACGAACTTGTTGTTGTCGTTCTCTAGTGTCAACTTCTCTTATTTCCTTATCGTGAGAATATTCTCCGTTTCTGGAAATAATCCATTGTATAATACCTATTATAATATAACTTATAACTATTGATGTACCACCATAGCTAATAAATGGTAATGTAACACCAGTAAGAGGTATGAACTTAGTAACACCGCCAATAATAAGGAATGTTTGGAAAGCTAAAAGGGCGGTAAAACCGGCACATAACAAAGTAAGAAATCTACTGCGATTTTCTAAAGCACCTCTAGCTCCTTCAAGAAGTATAAGTATAAATATTGCTAAAAGTCCTATAGCGAATATTGAACCGAATTCCTCACATATGGCAGCAAATATAAAATCTCGCTCTACTACTGGAATACTTGTGGCATATCCTCTTGTAAGACCTATACCAGTAATACCCCAAGTACATATGGCAAAAAGGGATTGAGCAATCTGATAACCTTTGCCGGCTACATCTGACCAAGGATTTTGCCAAGCCTCAACTCTTACCTGAATATGGGAAAAAAGCTTATAGGCTATAACTGATGCAAGAGAAACAGCACCAATACCAGAAATCAAGTATAAATAGTTACTTGTAGCAATAAAGAGAACTATTAAGTATGTCATTACGAAAATAAGGGCAGAACCTAAATCCTTTTGAACTACAAGAAAAATAACAACTAGACCACTTATAACAGTCGGAGCTATTACATCGTGGAAATCAGGTCGCTTTGAAAGGGCAGATGCTAAGTAAAATACATAGAGCAACTTTACAATTTCAGATGGCTGAAAACCAAAACTTCCTATACTTATCCAGTTTTTTGAACCACCACTTACAGAACCAAATACGAGTGTAAATATAAGCATTACAAAGGAAACTATAATGTAAAGCTTTTTATATTTATCAAGTCTAGGCATTCTCTGTAATATAAAAGGAATAATTGTCAAAAATACAAAACCGGCTATGTTCCAAATAAGCTGTTTTATGGCTAGGGAACTATCAAGTCTGTAAAGTATTATAAGACCTATATCCACTAAAAAGAATATGCAATTATAAAGCAAATGACTGCTTTCGGGATAAAGCCTTTTAACAAGGTTATTGCCAAACATAAGTAGTCCCAGACTTATTACACAGTAGCCTACTACTTGATTTAGGTTTTCCTCAGCATTTACGGAAATAAGTATTATACTTGCCGTAACATGGAAAAGTATAATACATAGCCTTTGCTTCATAAGACCTACGGCTATTTTGTACTCAATAATATCTTCCCTTGCAAGGTTGATTATAAGTCCGTATATAAGGAATACGCCTATATAGGCTATAAATAAATACTTTGCAAGAAGTATAAATATTTCAATCATTTTATAACACCCCTCTGTAGAAATGTCCACCAGTAGCTTTTTCGTTCTTCATATACTTTTCAAACTCTGTTGACATTTTATTGCCCTTTTGTAATACATTGATGTGTTCTTGTATTACAGCTTTTACAGTTTTAGCATTTTCAGTTGTAAAATCCAATCTAAGCATATTGCTGTTAAGTGAAAGTATGTCGTCTTTTTTATTAAGAATACAAATAGGTGCTGAATTGAGAATAAAAGCAACACAGTTATCACAATCCCTAACAATAGGGAGTTTTACGCTTTTTCTATCCTTTAATTGATAGTTACCCTCTATTCCTTTTAGTTTGCAATACTTTCCGGACTTCTTGTTTGCACAATGGATACCAACTGGACATTGATGAGTAGTCATTAATGGAAGTCGACCATATATAACAACTTCGCTTTTATCTGATGTTAAGTTTTGTAATTCCTGTAAATTCAATTCAGGAGAAAGTGTATAGTTTTCCAAGTTGTAAGTATTTTCAAGGACAGATACTGTCTGTTTATTGAAAATATTAAATGTGTAGTCTGTAACTACAGGTTTATTTGTGCTTATTTTTCCAAGACTTCTCAAAAGATAGCCGTCAGGGTTGTATTTATCAAGTTTTTCAAAATATTTTCCGTAACCCTCACGAGAAATATAAGGAAGTGCAAAGTATATCTCAATGCCATTTTTATGTGCCATTTCTACAGCTTTACTGTCGAGGACTTCACAGTATATTCTCTTAGGTTTTGTTTCTAAGGCAGACACAAACTGCTCCCAAGTTCTGACTTTTACTGAAATGTTGTTTACATTTTCAGATTTTGTCAATGCCTTTGATTCATAAGTAGCAGAAATATCTTCTCTTTGAGTGTTTTCTATTATTTTGTTTTCAAGCTCTGAACAGGCATCTCGTCTAAGGCTGTTTAATGCAGAAACTGGAATATAAACATTTTCTCCGATATTGCAATCTACGAAATTAAATGTAAAAGGAGTATCTCCGGTTTTAGAAAGTCTTGATACAATATCTTCTTCTGTCATTGGTCTGTTAAGAGGCGTTTCGGCTGTTTCTCCGTATACTCTTATGCCATAGTCAGGGAATTCTATATAGCTTTTTTCTCCTACATTTACAGAGGCTGTTGCGTTAACAGTCATTTTTCTAGTGTTTTTAGAATATGTCTTTTTAAGAATATCATTAAGGGCTTTGTCAAAGGATTTAAAAACTCTGTCGCCTTTTTGTATATATCCGTCTACTACAACGGAAATTGTACTGCCAACACCTGCTGTTTGGTTTACACCAGTACCTGTGTGCTGTTTTGACCATATTTCTATACCATCGCCGGCAGTAACAGGGCGAGATAACTTTATAGAACATCTTTTGTTTTTAGGGTTGTATCCAGTTACTACACCTATTTCTACACCACTACTTTTAGGGGACTTACTGAGCATACTCAATGAAGAATATGTGTCATAATATCCATGAGATGATGAGCCACCTCTGTTGAAAATCTGTGTAAGATTTGAAATATCCTCTTTATCAATGGTTAAAGTGCCTTTGTCTGTAACTTCGTCAACATATTTTCTGTAGGTAGAAACAACCTCATAAACATACTCAGAGCTTTTCATTCTACCCTCAATTTTAAGGCTGTCAATACCTGTTGCAAGAACCTTGTCAAGTATTTCAGCTGTTGAAATATCCTTTGGAGAAAGAAGATAACCACTTTTTAAAGTTTTATCGTCTTTTAAAAGTGAATATTCCATACGGCAAGGCTGGGCACAACGACCTCTGTTACCACTTCTCTGTCCTATAATACTGCTCATAAGGCAACGGCCAGAATAGCATACACATAACGCTCCATGTATAAAGCCCTCAATTTCTGTATTGTCTTTTTTTGAGCAAATGTCAGTTATTTCTTTTTGACCTAATTCTCGTGCCAGTACAATACGGCTACAACCCATTTCAGTAAGCATATCTATAGCATCGCTGTTGTGTACTGTCATTTGTGTAGATGCACTTATTCTTATGTTTGGATAGTATTTTTTTATAAGAGAAACCATACCCAAATCCTGTACAATAAGACCGTATGCACCATAGGAATAGACCTTTTCCACAAAGTCCAAAACCTTTTGTATTTCGTTTTCTTTGTAAAGAGTGTTAAGTGTAATAAACACTTTTACCCCTCTAAGGGCACAAGTTTTAATAATTTCGTGAAGTGTGTCGTCAGAGGGGTTTTCAGCATAGGCACGAGCACCAAAGGCACTACCGCCAATGTATATTGCGTCACAGCCGGCATTAAGAGCAGCTGTAACGCTTTCTGGGGTGCTACAAGGAGCTAAAATTTCAGGCTTTTTCATATTGTCACCTTAATTGTTTTTTGCGAGTTTCTTTGAAAGGTCTTCTACTTTTCTCTTTAAATCAATGTTTTCAGCTTTTGTTTTAGCAAATGCACTTTGAAGTTGATTTTCGCTCATAGTCTGATTTTCTATTTGGTAATTTTCAAAATCTGACAAGAGTGTTTGGTAATCTTCCTGAACTCTTGTAAGCTGGTCTTTAGCTGTCTTTACAGACTTGTCGCTTTCAGACTTTAAGTTCTTTATTTCTTCTTCAAGTTTTCTAATATTGCCGTTAGCAGCTTTAAGTTTAACAGCTAAGTCATCACGCTCTTTGTTTACATTAGTGAGCTTAACATTTCTTTCGGCTGATTTTTGATTTAATTCGTTGATTGATGTGTTCTTTTCAGCAAGTTTTGTACTAAGGTTGTTAAGTTCTTGATTTTTGTCATTGATTTTGCCAGTTAATTTAGCAATATAGTTAGTCTTTTCTTCAACACGCTTTTCAGCCGTTGTAAGACGAGTCTGACAAGAAGAATACTCTCTTTGAACATTGTCAAATTCACTCTTTGTCTTAATAAGTTCTGTTTCTAAGTCATTGCATTTATTAGTTTTTTCTTCAAGCTGATTTTCAACGCTAGCATAAAGACCCTGTAAAGATGCCAATTTCTTTTCACATTCGTCAAGTTTGCTCTTTACATCTTCTCTTTTTACAGTAAGTACCTGTATTTCGTCTTTCTTGTTGGCAAGGTCTTTAGTAAGAGTGCTTTTTTCGTTGTTTAAATTAGTGATAGTTTCGTTTAAGACAGATATTTCCTTTTCCTGTGATTCTAACTTAGCAAGGGTATCTGTATCAAAGGCAACAGAACCACTAGAAGTACGCTCTTTAAATAAATCATCAGCAATATTAAGTGAGAATAAAATAGCATTATCATCACGATATAATGGGTGTGATAAATCTCCACCTGTAATGTCTGCCATTTTCTGATTAAGATACTTGGCGATGGCTCTTAAATATTCATCACTTTCTTCACTAACAAGTTTAATGCTTCTGCTACCTATCTCTATATTAATGTATTTTTTTTCCTCTGACATAATACAAATCCTCCTGTAATTCAATGCAATTATTATAACAATTATATCATAATAAAGTAAATTTGGGTATAAAAATGCTAGGAATTTTAGTATTAAAATATTAAAAATATATTAATTTTGCATTATAAAATAAAAAAATTTTGGAATAAGTCTTTTAATTTAACGATTTTTGTTATAAAATAAGTATACTAACACTTATGTGATTGTAAAAAAAGAAGGAGGAGTAGTGAGGTATGATATCTAATCAGATTTTGCAAAGTACAATAGATGGACTTAAAAATATAATAAGGCGTGAGCTAAGTGTTGCTGAACGCGAGGGTAAGATTGTTGCAACTACTGAAGAATCAATGGTTAACACAGTCATTGAAAATGCAGATATATTTATACAAAGTCCAGCTGAAAACCAGTTGGTACAGGGATACCAGTATTTTAAGGTTTTTGATAATGGTTCTCCTGAATACATTGTTATGATAAAGGGCGAGGACGAGGAAGCTTATCGTATTGGTAAGATTACAGCTTTCCAAATCCAGAATTTACTTGTTGCATACAAAGAAAGATTTGATGGCGACAATTTTATAAAGAATTTATTGCTTGATAACTTACTTCTTGTAGATATATATTCAAGAGCAAAGAAATTGCGTATTGAAAATAATGTTCCTAGAGTAGTATTCCTTATTGAAACTGAAATTGATAAGGAATTTAATGTGGTTGAGATTGTTAGAAGTATTTTCCCAACAAAGCAGAAGGATTTTGTTACTGCTGTTGACGAAAAGAGTATTATTCTCGTAAAGGAACTTAAAGAAAAGGATAGCAAGGAAGAAATTGACCAGATTTCTAAGCACATTTACGACACACTTTCAGCAGAAGCTATGACAAGTGTATATGTTGCAATTGGTACTGTAGTAAATGACCTTAAAAATGTTTCTGCATCATACAAGGAAGCTAAAATGGCTCTTGAAGTAGGCAAAATTTTTGAGGAAAACAAGAAGATTGTAAACTATGAACAGCTTGGTATTGGTCGTCTTATTTATCAACTTCCTGCACCATTATGCAAAATGTTCATAAACGAAGTTCTCCATGGACTTTCTATGGACCAGTTCGATGAAGAAACACTTACTACTGTAAACAAGTTCTTCGAAAATAATCTTAATGTATCAGAAACTTCAAGACAGCTCTATATCCACAGAAATACATTGGTTTATAGACTTGACAAGCTTCAGAAGATGACAGGCTTAGACCTTAGAAACTTTGATGATGCTATTATTTTCAAGATTATGCTTATGGTAAGTAAATATATGCACTATAGAGAAACATTTATGTATTAATTTTCTCTTTTTTTAGAAAGGAAGTTTTCACCTTGATTAAGATGGAAAAAGTAACAAAAATATACGAAAACGGTGCCGTTGGTTTAAGAGATGTATCTCTTGAAATTAACAAGGGCGAGTTTGTTTTCGTAGTTGGTTCTTCTGGTTCAGGTAAATCAACCTTTATGCGTCTTTTGCTAAAGGAAATTGAACCAACAAGTGGCGATATTATTGTAAATAATACGGATATTACTAAATTAAAGCGTAGACAAATCCCATATTACAGAAGAAAAGTCGGCGTAGTATTTCAGGATTTCCGTTTGTTGCCATCTAAGACAGTTTATGAAAATGTGGCTTTTGCTATGCAGGTAGTGGAAACAAATCCTAAATATATAAGGCGTAATGTGCCACAGATTTTGTCTATGGTCGGTTTAGGTAAAAAGGCTAAGGCTTATCCAAACCAGCTTTCTGGTGGCGAACAGCAGAGAGTAGCTCTTGCAAGAGCTATTATCAATAGACCTCCAATACTTTTGGCAGACGAACCTACTGGTAATCTTGACCCAGATACTGCTTGGGATATTATGGAACTTATTCAGGAAATAAATAGAAATGGTACTACTGTTGTTATATCAACACACGCAAAGGAAATTGTAGACAAAATGCAAAAGCGTGTTATAAAGATTAACAAGGGCGTAGTATTAAATGATGTTGAGGGTGGTGGATATAACAATGAAGCTTCGAACATGGAAATATTATATTAGTCAGGGCTTTAGAGGTGTATTCAAAAACGGACTTATGTCTGCAGCCTCAATTATTATAGTTAGTGCCTGTGTATTTACAGTTATTCTTTCTCTTAGTATTATGGTTAATGTTGACTATGTATTAAATCAGATTGAGTCTAATGTAGGTGTTACAGTTTTCTTAGGCAATAAGCCTACAGATGCTCAGGTAAAAGTCTTGCAAAAGAAAATAGAGGAAATACCTAATGTAACAAAGGTTACATACATTTCACAACAAGGTGCTTTGGAAAAAGCAAAGAAAATGTGGGATACCGATACACTTGATGGCTTAAAAGAGGATAATCCTTTCCCTAGGTCTTTAGATGTACAGGTATCTGGCATAAGTCATCAGAAAGATGTAATTGCAAGAATAACTAAATTACAACAAGAATTTGAGAACCAGATAGTAAATGGCGAGGTTGAAACAGTAGCAGAAACAACTACTATTGACCCAGCTCAGGCAGCTAAAGCAGCAGTAAATAATGCTGTTAAGGAGGCAGGTTCTCAGCCAACAACTACTAAGACAGCTCTCTTAGATAAATTAACAGGAACTGTTGAAGTACAGGCAGAGGGAACTTCTGCAACACCAGTAACTGAGGGCTTACCTACACCAGCTACTATTCAGCAGGAAAATAATGAACCTGTTACAGTAAATAATGCACCTAAAATTGGTGATGCCGATTATGAGTATCAGGGCATTGAGTCAATTCGCCACGCACAGCAGTTGACAGATACTCTTATGGCTATTGATGCAATATTTAAAATAGTATCAGTTGTTATTATTGCAATTCTTGCAATTATCTCTATTGGTATTATTATGAACACAATTAAACTTACAGTTTTCATTAGAAAAAATGAAATTGGTATTATGAAGTATGTCGGTGCTACAGACTGGTTTATACGCTGGCCTTTCATTGTAGAGGGTGTTATAATTGGTCTTATTGGTGCTGCTATTCCATCAGTTATTTCATGGCTTAGCTATGATAGAATTGTAGACTACTTCAATACTCACATAAGCGTGTTAAATACTCTTGTGTCATTAAAGAGTGGTAGTGAAATATTCATAGTAACAATACCAGTTGCACTTTTAGTTGGTGCATTATTGGGTGCTGTGGGAAGTATAACTTCTGTAAGAAAGCACCTTAGAGTATAAAAAGTTTGCCGTTATAACGGTGTGTTTTTTGGGGGAATAGTCATATTTTTAAGTATGATGTTTTCCCCTTTAGTTATGGAGTGAAAATTTATGTTAAAAAAATTGGTATCGGGATTATTGACAGTATCTCTTACATTGGCTTTTGTTGGTGTAGCAGATGCAGCGTCAGTATCTCAGTTACAGAAACAGAGTTCGGCATTTAAAAATAAGATAAGCTCTGTTCAAAGTCAGATTAATTCCACAAAACAGCAGAAAGCCTCTACTCAGTCAGAAATTCAGGAGCTTGATAGACAGCTTGCATCTGTTCAGGCTGAGATTACACAGCTTAATACAAAAATTCAGGAAACAACTGCTAACCTTAATAAATCTCAGCAGGAACTTAAAGAGGCTATTGCTACAAGAGAGGCTCACTACAATACTCTTAAAAAGCGTATTAGAGTAATGTATGAGTATGGTAATAGTGGTTATCTTGAGGCACTTTTGTCTTCAGATAATTTCTCTGATTTTATAACTCGTCTTGAGTATACTAACAAACTTGTAGAATACGATAACAAGGTTCTTAAAGATTATACTCATTCAGAAGAAGTAATAGCTACAAATGTTAAGACTATTGCAAAGGATAAGAAACAAATAGAGGATATGAAGGCTGAACAGGCTAAGAAACAGCAGATTTTGGATAACAATATTGCTAGAAAAAATCAGATTGTAAAACAGCTTGATTCTAACCAAAGTACTTATGAGGCACAGATTGCTGACTTACAGCAACAGGATGCCAATGTTCAAGCACTTATTCAAAAAGCAGAGGCAGAGGCAAAGGCTAGAGAGGCAGCAGCAGCCAAGGCAAAGGCTGATGCAGCAGCAAAAGCTAAGGCGGCTGCACAGGCAGCAAAGGCTAAGAGTAGCTCAAGCTCAAGGACAAAATCAAGTACAAGGTCTAAGTCATCAAGCTATAATACTGGCTCAAGTAATACATCTGGTGGCTCAAGCTCTGCTACTGTATATAGTAGTAATGGTAAGCATTATCAGTACCCAATTCCAGCTTATAATGGCTATAAGCCAAATTCTGGATATGGTTACAGGTCATCACCTATTGCCGGTGGTACAGAGTTCCACACAGGTGTTGACTTAAAGGCTACACTTAACACAGATGTAATCGCCGCTGAAAGTGGTACAGTTATTTATGCTGGTTGGAGAGGTGGCTATGGTAAGTGTGTTATTATTGACCATGGCGGTGGATATAGTACACTTTACGCACATAACAATGTATTAAAGGTTTCTGTTGGTCAGACTGTTCAAAGAGGACAGGTTATTGCTGGTGCAGGTACAACTGGTTATTCTACAGGTGTTCACTCTCACTTTGAAGTAAGAATAAATGGTCAGCATACAAATCCAACAGGTTATATTTATTAATATTTGGGGACACAGGACAAATGCCTTGTGTCCCTTTTCTGTTATAAAATTTTTAAGAAAACTTGAATTTAACTGGCATTTAATGTTTTTACTTGTAAATATTGAAAAATTGTACTATAATATACTTTAATTGAAAGTGTGTGTAAATTTATAGTTAATGAGTTTTTGTGCCTTAGTTACAAAGACAAGAGGAGTTTTTTTATGAACAATAAACTTATACTAAATATAGTAATTGTGTATTTTGTAATTTTAAGTATAGTGCTTGTATTTCAGATTTCAAAGAAAAAAGATGACATTTCAGCACCTACTACTTCAAATCAGGTTACATCAGAGGATAGACTTGATAACGCAGTTGTTTTCAATTTAGGAAGTCCTGTAATTTTAGTAAACAAAAAGCAGACCCTTTTGGAAAAAACTGATTCATCACAAGTACCTGTTGTTAAGGGCGAGAATGTTTATGTGCCTTTAAGTTTCTTTAAAACAGCTTATGGTGCTAGTGTAACAGGAGATGCAAATGCTCCAAGTGCAACAATAAGAATGAACAACAAAGCACTTGTTATGGATAGCGAAAATGCTAGTATTGTTGATAACACAAGGGAAAAGAAATTAGATTATAATATAAAGATTTTTGCGGATAAGGGCGTTGACTATGTTCCAATAACTGTTTTTGCTAATGCCTTTAATAAATATCTTTATTATTATAATGGTATGGTTATTGTATCTAATCAGGAAAATGCTTTTACAAATGAAGAAAGCACAGAGTTTATACAGAATTTAAGAACACAGGTTAATGACTTGCCTTATGTTGCTACAGAGGAAAATTTAAGGGAAATTACTAACACAAGTGACAAAGATGAACTTATTGATAAAATTGGACAGGCTGTTGGTAACAATAGTCAGAACAATGATAACATCAATGTAGCAGGACTTTTACAAAAGGACAGAGAAGACCTTATTAAAAGCGATGATACTTATATGTATTGTGCTACAGATGAAAGTGTAAATATTTTAGATTATACTAATGGCTTAAAGCATATTTCTGCTATTAAGTTAGATGCAGGATTTAAGCCACAGAAAATAGAATTGGAAAATAATACACTTGTTGTTGTAGGTAATTTAAAGGAAAACAATAGTGAAGTAGAAACTGGAGAAGATTCTCAAAGGGACCCAGATACAGAAAAGGCTATTGTTTATGTTTATGATGTAACAAATGTAAATGCACCTACTCAGAAAAGAAAGGTTGCTGTAGATGGATATGCTGTAGACACATCATTTGAAGGAGATTTTGTGTACTTAGTTGCTAATTCATCAGTATTTGATAATTACAAAGAGGGTCATTTTGTTGCACCATCTTATACAGATAGTGCCGATGGCGATGCTGTTACTATAATGGACTTTAGCAATATGCAGTATTTCCCTGAAATGGGTGGGGATAGCTACACAGTTGTTATGGCTATTAATATAGCAGATACAAAACAAGCTACTTCAGCAAAATCTTTCCTTTGTGCTGGAGATAATATATCATTGTTTGGCAGTAATCTATATGTTGCCAAAAATAGATATACAGCTTTTGATAGTTCAGATAAAACAGAAAATACTAGAATTTATAGATTTTCACTTGCCAATGGGGAATTTACAAGAAATGCCTATGGTGAGGTAAAGGGACACCCTGTTGATAACCATTCTATAGACGAAAATAATGGTTATGTAAGGGTTGTAACAAGTAATGTTGAGGGTAAAGAAAAGAAGATTGTAAATAGTGTTTATGTTTTAAACAACAATATGGAAATAAGTGGAGAGGCTACAAAGGTGGCAAATAATGCAAATATTAGTTCTGTTATTTTAACAGAAGATAAAATTTATTTAACACCAAAGGAAAAAGGCGAACCAATTTATACAGTCGATATGTCTAATCCACTTAATCCATCAGGTAACGGTATATTGAAATTGTCAGACGGTAACATTATGCTTTATCCTTACGGAGAAGACCAAATCGTGACTGTTGATAATGGTGGGGATAAGCTCAAGATTAATGCTTTTGATATTTCAAGCAAGGATAATCCTAAACTCCTCTATAGTCAGGAATTAGGTGGAAGTAATATTTCTTCTTCTGTATTTGAAAATCCACAGGCATTTATGTTTGATACAGAAAAGAATATATTTGTATTGCCAGTTACTATTAAATCAGAAGAAGATGGCAGTGTAACATTTAATGGGGCGTATATTTATAGTATTTATATGGACGAAGGTTTTGAAAGACTTGGAGCTTTCTCAACAGAGGGAAATATAGAAACTATATTTAAGAAAAAAGGTAAACTCTACTGTGTAACCAACAGAGGTATCAGTCAAGGTACTTTTGCTGAACCAGATAAAATGGTAGGGGTTAAATTTATTAAGTAAAATAGCATTGGGGCTGTGAGAAAATCACAGCTTTGCAAGAAATGCAAGCATTTCTTGCAATTAGTCTAAGGTAGGGACCAGCCGTGTATTTCGCGTCCTTGCTACGCAAGAACACAAAACAGTCCCTGTCCTCGGTCGGGCAGAGCTCGACCTGCGGAATTAGTTTAAGAAAACCAAGGTTTTCTTAACAACTTTCCTTTGATAATCTGAAAAAATATGTAAATGTCTTTGTTAAAAATTAAAATTTATTTGCAAAGAATTATTTATTCAATAATCTGGGGCTGTGAGTAACATCACAGCCTTTTTGTTTAGGAGAAACTATGTATAATTTTGAAAAAACAGATGACAATATAAAAAAACTTGCAAAAAAGAAATGGGATTCTATTGCAAAACCTATTGATTCTTTAGGGGAATTTGAAAATTTATTTATAAAAATATCAGCTATAAAGGAAAATATTGATTTTAGTATTAAAAATAAAACAATGGTTGTATTTTGTAGTGACAATGGTGTAGTGGCTGAGGGTGTTACGCAAACTGACAGCTCTGTTACAACTATTGTGGCAAACAATATTCCTAAGGGGGTAGCTACTATTAGTAAATTATCAAGTGCTTGTGGGGCAAAGGCAATAGCTGTTGATGTAGGTATTAATGGAGATACCCCACAGGGAGTTTTAAACTACAAGGTTTCAAAAGGCACTAATAATATTGCAAATAGACAGGCTATGACAAAAGAACAAATGATGCAGGCTATAAATGCAGGTATTGATGTAGTCAAAAATTTAAAAGATAAAACGGATATTATTGGTCTTGGAGAAATGGGCATTGGCAATACTACTACTACTTCAGCCGTAGCATCTGTACTTCTTGATATTCCAGTAGAACAGGCTACAGGTAAAGGTGCTGGACTTACAAGTGCCGGATTGGAAAGAAAAATAAATGTAATAAAAAAGGCTATAGAAGTCAATAAACCTAATTCTAAAGACCCTCTTGATGTTCTTATGAAGTTAGGTGGTTACGATATTTGTGCTATGACTGGTGCATTTTTAGGCGGTGGAATGTATAAAATACCTATAGTAATAGATGGCGTAATTGCCTGTCTTAGTGCTTATATTGCCTGTCTTATAAATCCTAATACTATTGACTATATTTTACCATCACATATGGGTAGAGAACCTGTGGCAAGGGTTTTACTTGAAAAAATAAATTTAAAGCCTGTAATATATGGAAATATGGCTTTAGGCGAGGGTAGTGGTGCTGTAATGCTTTTTCCTTTGCTTGATATGGCTATGGCACTTTATAACAATGTAACATTTGAAGAAATAGAAATGAAGCCCTATGAAAGGTTGGTATAATGCTTACACTTATTATAGGAGGAAGTGGCTCTGGCAAAAGTAGCTTTGGAGAAGAACTGGCACAAAAAAGTAATTCCAAACTGTACTATCTTGCTACAATGATTCCCTATGGCGATGAGGGAAAAAGGCGTGTTGAAAGACATTTGAAACTTAGAAAAGGCAAAGGTTTTGAAACTATTGAGGAATATATGGATATTGGAAATATTGACATACCCTATGGCTCTTGTGTGTTACTAGAAGATTTGCCTAATTTAGTAGCAAATAATATGTTTACAAAAAATCCACAAAAAGATATAAATATGTTTATTGTAAATGGAATAGTACAGTTGTATAATAAAGTAGAAAATATGATAATAATAACAGGTGATGTTTTCTCAGATGGAGAAAAATATGATAGCCTGACTAATAAGTATATTAGAATTTTGGCAAGCATAAATAACGCTGTTGCAGAAAAAGCTGACAGAGTTTATGAAGTGGTTTGTGGAATAGATATACTTTTAAAGAAGGAGGAATAAAATTGGGTGCTTTAAGAAGTCTTATAATTTGTTTTGCAGTATTTAGTAAAATACCTATGCCCTATATAGATTGGGAAAAGAAGGATATGAAATATATCTTTTGCTTTTTGCCTTTAGTAGGTGTCGTAATGGGTGCTTTATTTATAGGCTTAAATTTGTTAGCACAACGATTTAATGTACCAGAAACTGCTTTTGGTATTATATCCTTTGCTGTTGCTATGTTGCTTGTAAATGGTGGTATACATATGGACGGCTTTATGGATACTATAGATGCCCTTAGCTCTCATAAATCAAGAGATGATAAAATTAGAATATTAGATGACCCTCATACAGGAGCATTTGCAATTATATATGCTATTTTTTATGTTCTTATTACCGCCTATATTTTAGGTACTGTTGATAACTTAGCTGAGGCTGTTTATATGGCTATTGTTTTTGTGTTTACAAGAGCCTTAGTAGGTATTGTGGCTATGAGTGAGGACCTTGCTAAAAATAGTGGTATGTTATACACTTTTGTTTCTAGTGCAAACAAGTTTGTTACAGCTGTTATTTGTGTTGTATGGCTTATTGCTAGTATTTCTGTAATGGAGATTTTAGCTCCTGTTCGTTCTATTATTACCCTTGGTGTTGTATTTATATTTGTAATGCTTTTCCAAAATATGAATAGAAAACATTTTGGTGGTATTAGTGGGGATTTAATGGGCTTTTTTATCTGTGTTGTTGAGTTTATATGCTTTTTAATTATGGGTATAGGTGATTTTATTTGTTGAAATTGTTTATAGGTGGAAATTCTCAAGGTCATAATGACTTGGCAATAAAAGCATATAATGGTATAATAGCTGATGGAAAAGAAGATAGCATTGAAGGCATTGAAAATGCAGATGTTATTGTTAATTATCACGAGTTTGTCAGAAAAATAATGGAAAATGGAAAAGACCCTTTGGAATTTTCTCAAAATATTAATGCAAAGGCTGTTGCCTGCGATGAAGTAGGCTGTGGCGTTGTGCCTATGGATAAAAAGCAGATTTTATACAGAGAGGCTGTAGGCAGAAGTTGCTGTATATTGGCAGAAAGAGCAGAGAGAGTTACTCGTGTGATTTGTGGAATCGGAGTGATTATTAAATGAAAATTACTTTAATAAGACATGGCAGAACAATAGGCAATGTAAAAGGCTGTTTTAACGGAGTAACAAATGACCCCCTTTGTGATGAGGGTGTGGAAACAATAAAGGAGTATGTGGAAAAAGGCATTTATCCGGAAGTAGGAATAGTTGTTTCAAGTCCACTAAAAAGGTGTTTGCAGACTTCTAACTTGATTTATCCTCAACATAAGCCTATAGTTGTGGATAATTTAAGAGAAATCAATTTTGGGGATTTTGAAAACAAGACTCATTTGCAACTTGAAAATAACCCAGACTACATACGCTGGATAAAGTCTAATGGCACAAGTGATATTCCTAATGGAGAGAGTTTTAAGGCTTTTACAGACAGATGTGTAAAGGGTTTTAAAGAGGCTGTAGATGTATCTAAAAATAGTGTAAATTCAGCTTTTGTAATTCATGGTGGAACTATGATGGCATTACTTACAGCTCTTACTGGAGAGAACTTTTACACAACTGTGCCTAAAAATGGCTTAGGTTTTGTTATTAACTGGGAAAATAATGAAGTAAAGGATTTAAAAACTTTGGTGTAATTATGGATATTCTTTTGGGATTTATACTGGATACAATAATTGGCGACCCTTATAAACTGCCACATCCTATTAGATGGATTGGCAGTTTTATTAGTATACTTGAAAAACTGTGTAGAAAAATTGCAAAAAGCAATACTATGCTTATGATATTGGGAGCAATACTTGTTTTTATTGTTGTTTTTGTTTCTGGAGGTATTACATTATTGGTGCTTAAATTAGCCTCTTTCAATAAGTATGCCTATTTAATAGTTTCATCTGTTATCTGTTACTATATGCTTGCCGGAAAGTCACTTAAAACAGAAAGTATGAAAGTTTATAAGGCTTTTGAAAACAATGATACAGAGGGTGCTAGAAAGGCTGTTTCAATGATAGTCGGCAGAGATACACAGTCTTTAACGAAAGAGGGTATTATAAAGGCAGCGGTAGAAACTGTGGCAGAAAATTCATCAGATGGTGTTGTTGCACCTTTGATTTATATGCTTATTTTTGGACCTGTTGGTGGAGTGGTTTATAAGGCTGTAAATACAATGGACTCTATGATAGGCTATGTAGAGGAAAAGTATTTTTATATAGGTAAATTTGCTGCTAAATTAGATGATGTATTAAATTATATACCGGCTAGAATATCTGGAATATTGGTTATTATATCAGCTTTTATATTAAGATATGACTATAAAAATGCTTTTAGGATTTTTAAAAGAGATAGAAGAAAACACGCAAGTCCTAATTCAGCTCAAACAGAGTCAGCTATGGCAGGAGCTTTAGGTGTACAGCTTGCTGGCGATGCAACATATTTTGGTGTTGTTCATAAAAAGCCTTACATAGGGGATAAAAAAAGAGAAATAGAAAACGAAGACATAAAGAGAGCAAATGACATAATGTATACAATGACAATCATTTGTCTTGTAGTAGGTCTTGTAATAAGGAGTGTGGTAATGTGGCTAAAGCAATAATGGTACAAGGAACAATGTCAAATGCCGGTAAGAGCATTATAACTGCTGGGCTTTTGAGAGTTTTTGCACAAGACGGATATAAGGTAGCACCTTTTAAATCTCAAAATATGGCATTGAATTCTTTTATTACAAAAGAGGGTTTGGAAATGGGCAGAGCACAGGTTGTACAGGCTGAGGCTGCTGGTGTTGAGCCTGATGTGTTAATGAATCCTATACTTTTAAAGCCTAATTCTGATACAGGTTCTCAGGTTATAGTTATGGGTAAGCCTATAGGAAATATGAAGGCTAAAGAGTATTTTAAATACAAAAAACAGCTTATTCCCACAATAAAAGAGGCATACAATAAATTAGCGGAAAAGTATGACATTATTGTAATAGAGGGTGCAGGTTCTCCGGCTGAAATTAATTTGAAATCTGACGATATTGTAAATATGGGTATGGCTGAAATGGTTGATGCCCCAGTTATACTTGTAGGAGATATTGATAGAGGTGGCGTTTTTGCACAGCTTTATGGCACAGTTGAACTATTGCCTTACAATGAGAAAAAGAGAATAAAAGGTATAGTTATAAACAAATTCAGAGGAGATAAAGCTATACTTGAAAATGGCATTACTATGCTTGAAAAGAAATGCCATACTCCTGTTGTTGGCGTTGTGCCTTACGGAAATATAGATATTGATGACGAGGACAGTTTGGCTTCAAGACTTGAAAATAAAACTGTAGGGGCAATAGATATTGCTGTTATAAGATTGCCTAAGTTATCAAACTTTACTGATTTTTCTCCTTTGGAACAGTATGGTATGAGATATGTTTCAAATGTAAAGGAATTGGGAAAACCAGACTTAATTGTACTTGGTGGCACTAAAAATACTATTGCCGATATGAAGTGGCTTAATGAAACCGGCTTAAAATCAGCTATACAGAAATTGGCTGAAAATGGTACAGATATTTTTGGCATTTGTGGTGGCTATCAGCTTATGGGTCAAAAGATAACTGATAGTGAGGGTGTTGAAAATGGTATTGACACTATAGAAGGTCTTGGTCTATTGCCTGTAGAAACTGATTTCTATATGGAAAAGACTACAAGACAGATTACAGGTGTAGCCTACAATGGCGAAAAAATAACAGGCTATGAAATACATCAAGGTCAAAGTGTAGTAAAGGGCGGACAGGCTTTTTCTGAAATTGAGGGCAGAAAAGAAGGCTGTGTTTTAAATAACTGTGTTGGCACTTATGTTCATGGTGTCTTTGACGAAACCGGCTTTAGAGAAAGTTATATAAAGAAAATATTTGATAAAAAGGGTATTTCTTTTGATGTAAAAACTATAGATATAGAGGAATATAAAAACAGTCAATACGATAAATTGGCAGACCTTATTCGTGAAAATATGGATATGGACAAAATATATGAAATATTAGAGAATAAGGAAACTGACTATACTCCACAATTTGTACTTCCAAAGGATATTGAGGCACGAAGTATGGAAATTATAGAAAGTGAAATGATTACAGAAGTGCCAGAAGAGTATAAGCCTATTGTAAAAAGGGCTATACATACTACAGCCGATTTTGACTATGAAACAAGTTTGTATTTTTCACCAAATTGTGTAGAACAGGCTAGAAAGGCTATAAAAAGAGGAGCGTCTATAATTACTGATACCAATATGGCTAAGGCCGGCATTAATAAGAGAGTTTTAGGTAAATATGGTGGAGAAGTTTTGTGTTTTATGGCTGATGAGGATATTGCCAAAAGAGCAAAGGAAAATGGCACTACAAGGGCTGTTGCCTCTATGGAAAAGGCGTCAGAATTGGAGGGCGAATATATTATAGCTGTTGGTAATGCACCAACTGCCCTTATAAAGCTAAAGGAATTAATAGAAGAAAACAGAATAAAACCTGTACTTATAATTGCTGTGCCTGTAGGTTTTGTAAATGTGGTCGAGGCAAAGGAAATTATAAGCAAGTGTAATGTGCCAGTTATAGTAGCAAGAGGAAGAAAAGGTGGCAGTAATTTGGCTGCGGCAATTTGTAATGGTATATTGTATGGTATAGAGTAAAAATGTAAAAAATTTATAATTGCAAAAAATATATTTTGAGTATAATAATAACAACAGAGTTGCCTGAAGTTATTAAGTAATTTTTAACATTGGGAATCAAGCTGGGTGATTTACCCAGCTTTTTTACTTTTAAGAAGATTACCGAACTTAGAAACAAAACAGCTAATGATAGGTGACTTATATGATGTTTTTGAGAAAAATATTGAATATATTGATTTAAAGTTGATAGGGTTTCCGGAAAATTATAAAGAAGTATTAAAAAATAACATAAAATAAAAACAAGGAGTGCAAACACAAGATATGCACTCCTTTTCTTTTAATAATAAATAATGAGTCGGAAAGATAAATCCGATGGCTTGAATGGTCAAAAAATATTTACTTCAAACTACCATCTCCACCCATTAAGGCTGTCAATTCCTCAATATGTTCCAATGGAAAAGGTGGTTCGCAAAGGGGTTTCATTGCTATACTCATAAGTTTCATTGGGTTATCGTCGGCAGCTACTCTATTTGATGAAAGCTTGCCACATCTTTTGCAACGATGAATAATTGCCCATTCGCCATTTTTTCTTACCCAAACAGCTACAGGTTCCATAATTCCACCACAGTCAGACTCTCTATCTCCAGGTTCTTCGTCAACATGAAGACTGGAAAGACAATTAGGACAATGGTTTCTATGGTTACTGCCTGCACTATTTGGAATTACAGGGCGACCACAAACCTTACAAGTAAAAGTAACATTACAAGGATGATTTTTATAATATCCCTTTTCATATTTTTTGCGTTTATTTTCTCTATTCATTTTTATTCCTCCATAAAAGTCAAATAATATCTATTTTTCCTTTTGGGAGGAAAGCTGACATTGTTTGCTAACCTCCCGATTAGCAAACAATATCCAATGTTATATTAATTTTCAAAAAGCAATCTCCTAAAAAATAATTAATTTTCTTCTTCTTCTTTTTCCTGAGGGTGTTCCTCTAAAATCTTGTTGTAAACATCAATGTATTCCTTAGCACTTCTGTCCCAAGAAAATCTTGTTTCAATAGCATTATGAACTACCTTGTTCCATTGAGCCTTATCAGCATAAATTTTAAGACCCTCGTTAATAGCCCACATTAAGCCATTTGCATCATAGTCCTGGAACTGGAAACCGTTACCTTCGCCAGTTTCAGGGTTATAAACCTTTACTGTATCTACTAAACCACCAGTAGTTCTAGTAACAGGAATAGTACCGTAGCTCATAGCAAAAAGCTGACCTAAACCACAAGGTTCAAAAAGACTAGGCATAAGGAAGAAATCACTGGCTGCATAAATCTTCTGAGAAAGTGCATCATCAAAGAGAATATTAGCACTTACCTTGTCAGGGTATCTATAAGCTAAATCCTTAAACATATTTTCGTAAGTATAGTCGCCAGTACCGAGAATAACAAGCTGAACATCTTTTGAAAGAAGTTCTCCTGCTGCCTGTAAAACAAGGTTAATACCTTTCTGTTCTACAAGTCTTGAAATAATACTAAATACTGGAACATCAGGGCGAACAGGAAGTCCTAAATCTTTCTGAAGTTGAGCCTTATTTTTAGCTTTTCCAGTTAAATCTTCAGCAGAGAAATTAGCATAAATCTTTTTGCTAGTTTCAGGGTTGTTTGCGTCATAGTCAATACCATTTACGATACCGTAAAGGTCATCTTTTCTGGCTCTTAAAACACCGTCAAGTCCATAGCCATACTGTTCTGTCTGAACCTCATAAGCATATGTTTTACTTACTGTACTAATAGCATCAGCATATAAAAGACCGGCTTTCATAAAACTTGTCATATTATAAAATTCCAATTTATCATTAGTAAAGTAATAATTTTCGTCTAATTCCATCATACTAAGAGCGTGTTTAGGGAACATACCCTGATACTGGAGATTATGAACAGTATATAATGTACGAATATTTTTGTAGTCCTTAATAAGTGAGTACTTGTCTTTTAAGTAAACACACATTGGACCAGTCTGCCAGTCGTTACAATGAATGATGTCAGGCATAAAATCATCGTCTATATAGCTTAAAAATTCAATAGCAGCTTTACAGAAGAAAGCAAATCTTTCATCATCATCGCCATAGCCATAGTAACCAGAACGACCAAAGTAGTAGTCATTACCTATAAGGTAAGTAGGCACATCGGTGTGCATTGTAAAAATATCTGCCTTTTGAGTACGCCAATCAAGGGTTACATCAAAAGATTTTATATATTCACAGCTAGTAAGGCACTCGTCCTTAATGGTTCTGTACTTAGGAAAAACAACTCTTGCATCAATACCAGCATTTCGTAATGCTCTTGGTAAAGAACCGGCAACATCACCTAGTCCGCCACTCTTGGCATATGGTGCAACTTCAGAAGCAACAAATAATACTTTAAGACCCATACAAAAAACCTCCTGTCTGAATAAACTGAAAATTGAAAAATAATGTTGTTATTTACAAACTGCTTAGATTTGTAACTATTATTTGAATTTTTTTGTTTATTTTTTACATATTTATATTATAATTATACTATGTTATAATTCATTTATCAAGAAAAAAAGGAGAAAATTTTAAATGTCAGAATTAAAAAATAGAAATCAGATTTTACCTGAGGATAAATGGAGTGTTGAAGATTTATTCTCAAGTGACGAAGCATGGCAAAAACTTTATGACGATATAGAAAACAGCCTTAGTGGCTTTGACAAATTTAAGCCTCTTACAATGGCTAATCTCTATGAATGCCTTAACTTCAGAGATGAAGTATACTTAAATACTGAAAGAGTATATGTATACGCAGGGCTTAGAGCAAATGAAGATAGTGACAACAGTTTCTATCAGGCGATGGATAGCAAGGCAGCAAGACTTTCTTCACTTGTTCAGGCTGCTTCAGCTTTTATTGACTCATCTATTGCACTTTTGCCGGAAGATGAAATCTTAAAGGCTGTTGAAACAGAGCCTCTTAAATTATATGCTCACTATTTGAAAGATATTCTTCGCAGTAAGGAACATATTTTGACACAGGACAAGGAAGAAATACTTGCACAGATGCAGGAAGTAGCAGGTGTGCCTTCTAATGTTTTCTATATGCTCAATAATGCAGATATGACTTTCCCTGATGTTGTAGACAGTAATGGTGAAAGCCACAAATTAACTCATGGCACATTTATTTCTTATCTTGAAAGCAGTGACAGGGTTTTAAGAAAATCAGCTTTTAATGCTCTTTATGACACATACAAAAAACAGCTTAATACAATTACAGCATCTTATAGCGGTTCTGTAAAGGTAGATAGCTTTGGTGCAAAGGTAAGAAAGTATGGTTCATCACTTGAGGCACATTTAGAGCCTAATAACATTCCTACAAGTGTTTATACACAGCTTATTGATACTGTAAACAAAAACCTTAACTTAATGCACAGATATATTTCTATTCGTAAAAAGGCATTAGGTCTTGATGACTTGAATATGTATGACCTGTACACTCCTATTGTAAAGGATATTGATACTAAAAAGACTTATGAAGAAGCTGTTGAAACTGTTAAGGAAGCTGTTAAACCTTTAGGTGAGGATTATTGCAAGGTATTTAATAAGGCACTTGATACTGACAGATGGGTAGATAAGTACGAAAACAAGGGTAAGAGAAGTGGTGCATATTCTTGGGGTGCTTATGGCTGCCACCCATTTGTTTCTATGAATTATAATGGCACAGTAGACTCTATGTTTACACTTATTCACGAAATGGGTCACTCTATGCACTCTCACTATACTTGGTCAACTCAGCCTGTAGTTTACGGAGATTACACTATATTTGTTGCAGAAGTTGCATCAACTGTAAATGAAGCCCTTTTAATGGAACATTTATTAAAGACAACTGAAGACAAAAATCAGAGAAAATACCTTATCAACTACTATCTTGAACAGTTTAGAGGTACTCTTTTCCGTCAAACTATGTTTGCTGAATTTGAGCTTGAGGTTCATAGGCGTGATGAGGCCGGAGAAGCTCTTACAAAGGAAGAATTAAATGAAATTTACTACAACCTTAATAAGAAGTATTATGGCGATGAAATAAATATTGATGAAAAAATATCTTGGGAATGGGCTAGAATACCTCATTTCTATACTGCTTTCTATGTTTATCAGTATGCTACAGGATATTCAGCAGCTATTGCTCTTTCTCAGAGAATATTAAAAGAAAATGGCAAAGACGATTATATTAACTTCTTAAGGGGTGGTTCTTCTAAATACTCTATTGACCTTTTAAAGGGTGCAGGGGTAGATATGACAACTGCTGAACCTGTAGAAAAGGCTATGGAAGTATTTGCAAGCCTTTTAGACGAAATGGAAAATTTGTTGACAGAGGAATAAAAAGGAATTATAATGTTTAAGAAGTTTACAGATTGTTAAAAAATACAAATGGGGCAAATATTACTCTAAAGGAGAGAAAAATATGAAAAAATTGTTAGGAATATTTGCTGTTTCAGCATTAACCATTTTAGGTTGCACTACAGCTTTTGCAAGCAATAGTGTACAGGGCGATGCAGATACAGACGGAATACTTACTGCTAAAGATAGTGCTTATGTTTTACAGAAAACCCTTGATTCTACTTTCAAAGTGCCAATGGCTGATGAAGAATATAGTGTTTACTGTGATGTGAATGGCGATAAGGTGGTTAATGCAGATGATGCAAGCCTTATTTTACAGAGAGTATTAAACGATAGTGTTAAATTTGCTCCTATTGGTGGCAGTACAGAAACTACAACAGAAACTACTACTGCTACAACAACAGAAACTACTACAGTTGCTACTACAGAAACTACTACCCAGGTAACAACAGATGGAACTACTGAAGAAACAACAATTCCAGAAGGATTTAATACAGTTCCGGAAAACTTTGATTATACAGTAAATGTAAGTAATTTCAGCCAATTAAAGTCTGCTCTTTCTGATTGTGCTAAAAAGAGTGGTCAAAAGGCAATTTACATTACAGACGATATTGATGCTACAGAACAGATTAAACTTTCTACATCAAATGCCAATATTTCATTAATTGGTGTTGAAAAGGCTGACGGCTCTTATCCAGCTATTGATTTTGCTAAGTTCAGAGATTCAAAGAACAGTACAGGTGAAAATGGTACAGGTATTTATGTAAGCAAGGGTTCTTACTACAACTTTAAAAATCTTATTGTTAAAAATGCACCAGACTGTGGTATGAGAATTAAGAACTCAACTTCAGGCAACTGTATTATTCAGAATTGTGTATTTAAGTACAACAACAACTCAGGTATTTCTGTAACTGCCGGTGGTCACGACAATACATTTATTGGTGTAGACTCTTATAGAAACTGTGACTTGGTTCAGAAATTAGGTAGTGACGCTGACGGCTTTTCTGTAAAGCTTAACGCAGGTAAGAACAACAAGTTCTTCGCTTGTAGAGCTTGGGAAAATGGTGATGACGGTTGGGATAGTTATAACTACTCAGGAGATTCTCCATATCACCTTGATTATATTGAATGTCTTTGCTACCACAATGGTGACTACGATATTTACAACGGTAAGTGGGATTATGAAAACAACTTACCACTTGATAAGGATTTACTTTATGTTCAGGCTATGATTAAGGCTGACCCAGATTTTGAAACTAAGTATAACAACAGACAGCTTGATGTGAACAACTGGCCAAATGTTACACTTACTAAGTTTGGTAAGTCTATTAAGGGTTCAGATATTAGCTATGAAAACTGGGACGGTAATCCAAACGGTTTCAAGTTTGGTAGTAAGTTTACAACATCAGACAGCACAAGAACTGTTAAGGATTGTATAGCTTTCAATAATGGTCAGAAGGGTTTTGATGAAAATAACTCAAAGGCTACTATTGATATGGAAAATACAATAGCATTTGACAACGGTTTCAAGGGCAAGAAGGGTCAGAATGGTAATTCTAACTACCGTATGGAACTTATGAACATTCAGCAGTTTGATAATTGCTTTGGTTTCAATGGTGCTATTGAAGACTTCTTACCAGATGGCAAGACAGTTATTACTCCAGATTCTAGTGTACAAGATGCAGTAAGAAATGCAACAACTGCTCTTAGTGATTCACTTCAGCAGTCTATTAGAGAAGATAAAATACCTGGTATGGTATGGTTTAATGACATCTTCGCTTTAACAAAATAATATAAGTTTAAAAACTGCTGTGTTATGTAAATACAGCAGTTTTTTGTTGTAATGAAATGTGATGGATTGACAATTGGGGAGAAATTTATGTGGAAAGAATTGCTTAATTTATATTGGATATTTGTAAAAATGGGAGCTGTGTGCTTTGGCGGAGGATATGCTATGCTCCCCATACTTGAAAGAGAATTAGTTTTAAAAAGAGGTTGGGTAACAAAAGAGGAAATTATAGATTATTATGCTTTAGGTCAATGTACACCTGGAGTTATAGCTGTAAATACTTCTACATTTGTAGGCAATAAATTGGCTGGAAATTTTGGTGGAATTATAGCTACTCTTGGCTTTATAACACCATCTATTGTAATTATAACTATTATAGGAACTTTACTTGAAAATTTTGCCCATATAGAAATTGTGCAAAATGCTTTTTCCGGCATAAGGATTTGTGTGTGCGTGCTTATTATAAATGCAACTGTAAATCTTTGGAAAACAGCTATTACAGATAAATTTGGTCTTGTAATGTTTGTTATAGTTCTTGTGCTTTCTAGTTTTTTAAATATATCTCCTATATTTTTTGTGTTAGGTTCAGGCTTTTTAGGCTTTTTATTTAAGACATTAGGAGGTAAAAAGTAATGCTTATAGTTAGGTTATTTTACGAGTTTTTCAAAATAGGACTTTTTGCTATTGGTGGAGGTATGGCAACATTACCTTTCCTGTATAATTTGGCTGGTACACACCCAGATTGGTTTAATACTTCACAGCTTATGGATATGGTTGCTGTTTCCGAGTCAACTCCCGGACCAATGGGTGTAAATATGTCAACTTATGTAGGCTTTACAACTGGTGGTATATTTGGTGGTGTTTGTGCTACTTTGGGTCTTGTAATACCGTCTATAATTGTAATACTTATTGTGGCAAAAATACTTAATAAAGTAAAAGACAATCCCACAGTACAAAAGGTTATATATGGTATTAGACCAGCATCAATGGGGCTTATAGCAGGTGCTGCAGTTTTAGTAATGAAAGAGGCTTTAATAAATGTAGACTTATTCAAACAGACAGGAAATATAACTGATTTATTTGAAATCAAGTCAATTATATTTGCTGTTATACTCTATATTTTAATGGTCAAGTATAAAAAACATCCTATTATATATGTTGCGTTTTCTGCTGTAATAGGCTGTATTATTAAGTTTTAAGGGGATTTTACATAAACTTTACATAAAAAATACTTGTTATATCTTTTTAGCTTATTGTAAATGATGTAAAATGAAGACGATAGTGGTATAAATATGAGGTGAAATAAATGGCAAAGATTATTGTAATAGAAGACGATGAAAGTATCAGAGAATTAGTAAAAGTAGCTTTGCAGGGCTATGGACACGAAGTTTTTGATTTTGAATGTGCAGAAGATGCTCTTGAAGAATTAAAGCATACAAAGGCTGATTTGGGTATCTTCGATATTATGCTCCCTGGTATAGACGGTGTAGAGGCTGTTAAGGAGTATAGAAGTACAGAAACTAATGGCCATATGGCTATTATTATGCTTACTGCAAAAGATAGTGAAGTTGAAAAAATAATAGGTCTTGATAGTGGTGCCGATGATTATGTTACAAAGCCATTTTCAGTAATGGAGCTTATGGCAAGAGTTAGAGCACAGCTTAGAAGATATGAACAACCTGTAAGTAATAAAATTTCTTTAGGAAGTATAAGCATAAACACAGATACAAGGGAAGTATTTGTAAATGGCGAAGAAGTAAAACTTACATTTAAGGAATATGAACTTCTTGTTTTCCTTGTTGAAAATGGCAATAAGGTTGTATCAAGAGATGAACTTTTAAATAAAATCTGGGGATATGAATACACAGGGGAAACAAGAACTATTGATATTCACATTAAAACATTAAGACAAAAACTTGGAACTGCCGGAGATTATATTAAGACTATAAGAGGTATGGGATACAGAGCGGTTAAGGAGTAGGTCTATGAAAAATGCGGTATTAAAAAGATTTGTTTTTATAACACTTATAACCCTTGTGGTTAGTACGCTGGTTTGTTTATGGCTTGTGGGGGATTACAACCTTAACCAGACTAAGGCAAGTATGATAGATGCTGTAAAACTTATTGACTACAGCTTAGATTACAGTAAGGATATTAATGAACAGATAAATAAAATAAATCCATTAATAGTCGACTCATCTAGCCGTATTACTGTTATTGACAAAAACGGTGTAGTCTTAGGTGATACATATAAAGGAATAAATTACGAGGATAACCATTTACAAAGACCGGAGGTTGTGGAAGCACTTAAAAATGGCAGAGGAATAGATGTCAGGATGTCTGATACAACAAATGACCGTATGCTCTATGTAGCTCAGGTTTGTAGCGACAATGAGCATATACTGAGGGTTTCAGTTCCATATAATGGTAAGGTTTATCTTGCTTTATGGATGTTGCCAGCAGTAGTGTTAAGCAGCATTTTTGCTTTTATTGTTTCAGTTTTATTTTCAAGACATTTTACAAATACAGTTTCTAAGCCTTTACAGCAGGTTACTGACGAAATAAGAAAAATTCAAGATGGAGATTATTCCTCTCCACTTAAAGTTTATGAATATGATGAAATTACACAGATTGCATCAGCTGCCCATAACCTTGCACAAAAAATTAAACTTACTATGGAAGAAATAGTTACAGAAAGAAACAAGGCACAGTATGTTCTCAATAATATGAGTGAGGGTCTTGTGCTTTGTGATAAAAATGGTTATGTAAGCTCTATGAATAAGGTGGCTAATGTTGTGCTTGGCTGTGGAAATGTTCCTATAGGAAAGCATATTGTAAACTATACTAGAAATATAGATGTTATAAATGGTGTTGCAGATGCCTATAACAAGGGCAAAACTGTTACCTTTGACTTTGATGCACCAGACGGCAGAATTATATCAGCCAATATTACAAGGGCAACAGAAAATTCTGATATAGGTGTTATTATGGTTCTTATTGATGTAACTACTGACAGAGAAACTCAAAAATTAAGACAAGAGTTCTTTTCCAATGCCTCTCACGAACTTAAAACACCTATTACATCAATACAGGGATATTCAGAACTTCTTACAAGTGGTATGGAATATCCTCCTGAACAGAAAAAAGAGTTTTTATTGAGAATAAAGAAAGAGGCTCAAAATATGACCACTCTTATAAATGATATTCTTATGATTTCTCGTCTTGAGGCAGGAACTACTGTTCAGAGTAAAAATGAGTTTGATATTTCCCTTATATTAGACGAAATATTGTTGTCAGCTAAACCTATGATTGATGAACAAAAGTTAAAAGTTGTATGTAATTGCCCGTCTATTATTATTAATGCAGAGTACAAAAGGATATATGAGTTATTTAACAATGTAATTATAAATGCTGTTAAATACAATAAGCCAGAGGGTTCTGTAAATATAAATGTAAATTGTGCCGGCAAAAAGCTACACTTTAATGTAAAGGATACAGGTATTGGTATTCCTGATGTCAGTCAACAAAGAGTTTTTGAAAGATTTTACAGAGTTGACAAGGGTCGAAGTAAGAAAATTGGTGGAACAGGTCTTGGCCTTGCCATTGTAAAACATATTGTAAATTATTATAAAGGTACTGTTACCCTTAGAAGTAAATTAGGAGAGGGTACAGAAATAGATATATTAATTAATTTATAGTGGAAAGCACTTCCCAATGTAAAAAATACAGTTTTTTTGCATTAATGGGGAGTGTTTTTTATTTTACATTTCTATGTTAAATATGTAAAAAAGCATTGATTTGACCAATGAATATGCCACTTTATCTAAATTTTACAAAACCTAAACATAAATATGATAGTTGATAAATCTTCTTTAAAATATAATAACTAAGAATTAACTCACAGAGATTATTAAAAAGGAGAAATCAAAATGAAAAAATTTATTTCAGGATTATTAACAGCAGTTTTATTAGCAACAACTCTTGCAGGTTGTGGTGGCACAGCAGATAGCTCATCACAGGGCGAAGGTTCTACAGCAGCAGCTGACAGCAGTAACATTACTGGTACTGTTACAATGAACGGCTCTACTTCAATGGAAAAGTTTGCTAATGCTTTAGACGAGGCTTTTATGGCTAAGTACCCAGGTATTCAGGCTACTGTTCAGTTTACTGGTTCAGGTGCAGGTATTGAGGCCGTAGCAAATGGTACAGTTGATATTGGTAACTCATCAAGAGCATTAAAAGACGAAGAAAAGGCAAAGGGTCTTGTAGAAAATGTTGTAGCTATTGATGGTATTGCAGTTGTTGTAGACAAGGCTAACCCAGTAGAAGACATTACAAAGGACCAGCTTGCTCAGGTTTATAGTGGTCAGATTACAAACTGGAAAGACCTTGGCGGTAGCGACCAACAGATTGTAGTAATCGGTAGAGAAGCATCTTCTGGTACAAGAGGTGCATTTGAAGAATTACTTAAACTTGAAGACAAGTGCAAGTATGCACAGGAAATTGATTCAACAGGTGCTGTAATGGCAAAGGTTGCTGCAACTCCTGGTGCGATTGGTTATGTTTCACTTGATGTAATTGATGATACAGTACATACATTAAAGATTGACGGTGTAGAACCAACAGAAGAAAACATTAAGGCTGGTAGCTACACATTACAAAGACCATTTGTAATGGCAACTAAGGGCGAAGTTAGCGAACAGTCTCAGGCAGTACAGGAACTTTTCAACTACATTAATAGTGATGAAGGTCAGCAGATTATTAGCAAGGTTGGTTTAATATCAGCAAAATAAAGTAAGGAGTGCAAAACAATGCAAGATACGGAAGCAGTTATGCCTGTAAATAAAAAAACAAATGTAACTGGCATAAAGACAGGAAATAGTGGCTTTTCAATAAACGGAAGTAAGGGTTCAAAAGCTCTTATTGAAACAATAATGGAAATTATATTCTTCGTTTGTGCCATATTTGCAGTAATAGCTGTTGCTGCAATTACAATATATATGATAATATCTGGTGCACCGGCTTTAATGAAAGTCGGTATAGTAGATATGCTTTTTAATACAGTATGGCAACCAACAGCGGCAGAACCTTCATTTGGTATAGCATACATTGTACTTACATCTATTATTGGTACAGCTTTTGCTATAGTCCTTGGTGTTCCAGTTGGTCTTCTTACAGCTGTATTTATTTCAGAAGTTGCTCATAAAAAGGTGGCAGCAGTTGTAAAGCCAGCAGTTGAACTTTTGGCAGGTATCCCATCTATTGTATATGGTTTGTTGGGTCTTTTAATTATAAATCCTCTTATGTATAAGTTGGAATTAGCAATATTTAAGGATAATCCTAATCATCAGTTTACTGGTGGTGCAAACCTTATTTCAGCAGTTATTGTGTTGGCGATTATGATTTTACCAACAGTTATAAATGTATCTTATACATCATTACAGGCTGTTCCAGTAAAAATGCGTCAGGCATCTCTTGCTCTTGGTGCAACAGAGGTTCAGACAATTTTCAAGGTAACAATTCCAGCAGCTAAGTCTGGTATTATTACAGCCATTGTACTTGGTGTAGGTAGAGCAATAGGCGAGGCAATGGCCATTGTACTTGTTTCTGGTAATGCTGTAAATATGCCATTACCATTTAACTCAGTTCGTTTCCTTACAACAGGTATTGTATCTGAAATGTCTTACTCTTCAGGTCTTCATAGACAGGCATTATTTACAATCGGTCTTGTGTTGTTTGTATTCATTATGATAATCAATATTACAATTAGTAAAATTATAAAGGCAGGTGAAGAAAGTGGAAAATAGTATATGCGTAAAACAGACAAGAATTAAGGATAACTTTTTTATGGGTCTTATATACCTTTCTGCTTTTATAGCCGTAGGTCTTTTAGTAGGTATCATTTGCTATGTAGCTTTCAGAGGTGTTTCTTCAATAAGCTGGCAGTTTTTATCTACTATACCATCTACTCTTGAGGGTACATTTGGTATTTTAGGTAACATAGTAAACACATTATACATTATAGTAATTACACTTATTATTGCTACACCTATTGGTATTGGGGCAGCAGTATACTTGACAGAATACGCAAAGCCGGGCAAGATTGTAAGCCTTATTGAGTTTACAACAGAAACTCTTGCAGGTATTCCATCTATTATTTATGGTTTGTTTGGTATGGTATTCTTTGGTATATCACTTCACTTAGGATATTCAATACTTTGTGGTTCACTTACTCTTACATTAATGGTACTTCCTATTATTATAAGAACAACACAAGAGGCACTTAAAACAGTTCCCCTTGGCTATAGAACTGGTGCTTTAGGTATTGGTGCTACAAAGTGGTATATGATTAGAACAATTATTTTACCTAGTGCTATGCCAGGTATTGTAACAGCAGTTATATTAAGTGTAGGTCGTATCGTTGGCGAGTCTGCTGCACTTCTCTTTACAGCAGGTAGTGCCTACCTTTTACCAAAGAACTTGTTCTCACATGTTTTAACATCAGGTGGTACACTTACAATACAGATGTACTTGAGTATGTCTAAGGCTGATTATGGCAACGCCTTTGCTATTGCTCTTGTACTTATAGTAGTAGTATTGGCAATAAACGCATTGACAAAGGTAGCAACAAAGAAATTAAGTTAGGAGTTATAGTATGAATTCAAAAATAAGCGTTAGCAATTTAAACTTATATTATGGTCAGAACCACGCATTAAAATCTGTAAATATGGAAATACCAGAAAATGAAATTACAGCCTTTATTGGACCTTCAGGTTGTGGTAAATCTACTTTTTTAAAGACTCTTAACAGAATGAATGACCTTGTTGAGGGCGTAAGAATTGAGGGTAAAGTTGTTCTTGACGGAGAAGATATTTACTCTCCAACAGTAGATACTACACTTTTAAGAAAAAAGGTAGGTATGGTATTCCAGCAACCAAATCCATTCCCAATGAGTATTTATGACAATATTGCCTATGGTCCTAGAATACACGGTATTAAGAACAAGGCAAAACTTGATGAAATAGTTGAAACATCATTAAAGGGTGCAGCTATTTGGGACGAAATTAAGGATAGACTTAAAAAATCTGCCCTTGGACTTTCAGGTGGTCAGCAGCAAAGACTTTGTATTGCAAGAGCCTTAGCAGTAAAACCAGAAGTATTACTTATGGACGAACCTACATCTGCTCTTGACCCTATTTCTACTTTAAAGGTCGAGGAACTTATGGCAGAACTTAAAAAGAATTACACTGTTGCAATAGTTACTCACAATATGCAACAGGCTACAAGAATTTCAGATAATACAGCATTTTTCCTTGTAGGTGAAATGGTGGAAATGAATAAGACAGAAGAATTATTCTCTCGTCCTATGGATAAGAGAACAGAAGATTATATTACTGGTAGATTTGGTTGATATTTTAGAGAAGGAGATGTATAATATGAGTAGTGCTAGACCAACTTTTGAGGAGGCTTTAACACAACTTAATGTAGAGCTTATAAAAATGGGTGCTACTGTGGAAAAGTCAATTATGGACGCAGTTGAGGCTTTTAAAAATCACGATGAAAAATTGGCTAAGGATATTGTAGCGAAAGATAGAATTGTTGACGATATGGAAAAAAATATCGAGGCTCAATGTCTTTCACTTATTTTAAGACAACAGCCAGTTGCTGGGGATTTAAGAGTTGTATCTACTGCCCTTAAAATGGTTACAGATATGGAAAGAATAGGCGACCAGGCCTCTGATATTGCAGAACTTATTCCTTACTTAGGAGAGGGCGATACATATGATGCTTGTTCACATATTCCAGCTATGGCACAGGTAGCCATTGAAATGGTACATGGAGCAATAAATGCCTTTGTTGAGGGAGATGTTCAAAAGGCTAAAGAAATCATCAATAAAGATGATATTGTTGACGACTATTTCGATAAGGTAAAAAATGAAGTTGCTGACCTTTTGAGAGAAAAAGCGGGTTCTGTTGATGTTATATTGAACTTTTTGATGATTGCTAAGTATTTTGAACGAATCGGTGACCACGCTGAAAATATCTGTGAATGGGTTGAGTTTAGCAAAACTGGCGAATATAAAGATGAAAGAATAGTTTAATCCATAAGGGGGATTTTTTATGAAGGTAGGTATTGTAGATATTGGTTCAAATACTATTAGACTTGTTGTGTATGATGTAATTGATATGACCTACAAGGAGATACTTAATCAGCGTAGTTTTGCAGGAATTATTGAATATGTTGATGATGACCGCCTTTCTCAGACAGGTATGGATAAGTTAGTAAAGACACTTAGTAATATTAAGGAGCTTACTTATCTTGTGCGTTGTGACAAGGTGTTCTATTTTGCGACTGCCTCTCTTAGAGGTCTTAACAATAGTATTGATTTGCTTACTTATATTAAAAAAGAACTTGATATTGATATAGATATTATTACTGGCGAGGAAGAAGCATATTTTGACTATGTCAGCCTTAAAAATTCAAAGATAACTAAAACAGGCCTTGGTATTGACTTAGGCGGTGGTAGTTGTCAGGTTTTTGCTTTTGATGGCGACAATGTTGAAAAGAGTAATTCTTTCCGTATTGGTTCACTTTTGTTGTATAAAACATTTGTTTCTAGCCTTTTCCCAAAGGAGAGAGAAAAGAAAGCTATTAAAAACTATGTTTTAGCAGAATTGGAGAAAAGCCCAGAGCTTAAAAAGTTAGGTTTTACAGATATTTACGCTATGGGTGGTACAGCAAGAGCTGCCATTAAACTTCATAGGGTCTTAGCCGGTAGTAGTCCAAAGGTTAAGAACAACTATGCTCTTACAGTTGAACAGATTGACGAAATGATGGATACTATATACGATATGGGTAAAGACGGTATTAAACTCCTTTGTCATGTTATTCCAGAAAGAGTATATACTATTATCCCAGGTCTTATTGCTATTAAAGCCATTTGTCAGTATACAGGGGCAAAGGGAATAATTGCTATAAAGAGTAGTGTTCGTGAGGGTTATCTTACAGAAAAGGTAATTAAAAAATAAACTTTTTTCATAAATAAATTTTTCTTTTTTGAAACCACATTTTCTTTTTGAAGGTGTGGTTTTTTTGTTGCAAAAACGCAGTAAATTTTATCGTAACTATGGTGTCTTTCGACAAATTTTATTTAGGTATAGAATTATACTATTTTGTAATAGGGGAGGCATAGATATGTATAAATTAAATTTGCAGTATTGGAACAAGGAAAAATTGGCAAGTATTGTGTTTGTAATTGTAGGGCTGTTAATGGGCAGGGTTGTGCTTTTTGGGGGCATAAACGGTTGTGCAATAGGCTATTTAACTTGTTTTTTGTTTAATAAAAATATTTTTTATGCTGTTGCTGTAACTATCTTTACAGGACTTATGACAGTAAGAAAAACAATGGATATAGGGGAATATGTAATAGCTATAGTTTTAATGTGTCTGTTTAATTTTTTGGGAAATGGTCGGATACAGGAAAACAAAAAATATTTTATTGGTGGCTTGTCCTTATTATCGGGAGCTTTGATTATAGCTGGGTTTACGGGAAATTTTGTTTATTACTGTATCATAGGTACTTTGGAGGCTATTTTTACTGTGGTAATAGCCTATGTTCTGGATAGGGGCATAGGCGTTTTAAGAAGTAATGGTAAAAAAGAGTACATAGACGGAGAGGAAATATTAAGTCTTTTTATACTAGGTGTAGCTGTAATTTGTGGTAGTGGAAATATGGTTATTCTAGGTGTGACACCTGCCTTAGTTGCAGTAGTGACGGTAATTTTTGTGTCGGCTGTAAAAGGTGGCTGTATATTGGCAATAGCTAGTGGTGCAACTATGGGTATGATGTTATCCTTTGCAAATATCTATCCTATTGGAATAATACCTACATTGGCAATAGGTGGGCTGACATCAGCTATGGCAGGGCGATTTCGTAAAATTTTTATGCCTATAGGTTTTGTGCTTTCTTTTGCTCCAATGGTTATATATTACAGGCTTGATTTGCTTTCCGTTGGTGCTTTTGTGTCAATATTGTTGGCTGGTATTATTAATATGTATATTCCGGAGAGATTATATCTAAATTTTTCAAATATTATTAATACGGGAAAAAGTCAGAGCAATTTGTATAATTACGAAATTAAAAGTATGGTGTGTGGGAAACTTAAAAAGTTTGCTCAATGTTTTTCAGACTTAGACTCCTACATACAAATGGCATCGGTTTCTCAGGAAACCGAAAATATAAAATTTGAAATATTTGATAAATGTACTTCTAATGTTTGCGGGCGATGTAATAGACAGGGGACTTGCTGGGAGGGAAACTATAAAACTACCTATGAAAATTTGTATGGTCTTGTAAGTCAATGGGTAGATAAGGAAAGTGTGGATTTTAAAAATTTGCCAAATTATTTTATAGCATCTTGTTCTAAATATAGAGAATGGCTGTTATGGGCAAAAAATTCAATAGATGAATATAAGTTTAAGAATATTTGTATATCTCAAAAGGAGGAATATAGACAATTACTGTCTGTTTATATAAGAAATGTAGCACAAAGGGCAGAGAGTATAGCATCTGAAATAGAAATGGAAACGGATATAGACATAGAGTTGTCAGAAAAAATTTATAGAAAGACAGCATATATGGGAGTAAAGGGGATTACAGTTTCAAAGGGGGAAAAGGGGTGCATATTAAGAATATTATTGTCAAAGGAACACAGTTGGGATATTTGTGAGGGCAGAATTTTACCTTTGTTGAAAGAATTTGTTGGTGTTAATATTGTAAAAACTGAGGAAAGGTTGGTTGATGATAATACTTGGAGTGTTACATTGGTTGAAGAACCTAAACTAAGGATTTCAGCCTATTGTTGCTCCAAACCTAAAAATAGTGAAAATATATGTGGGGATAGCTTTATATTTACAGATTTGGAAAATGGTAGATATTTATTGGCACTTGCTGACGGAATGGGAAGCGGTAAAAGGGCTGGAATGGAAAGTGCAGCAGCCGTTGAAATGTATGAAGATTTTACACAGGCTGGATTTTTTAGAGATGATGCTTTAGAGCTTATAAACTCTCTGGTTTCAGGCAAAAATGAGAGTTTTTCAACGCTGGATATATGTACTGTAGATAAGTATACAGGTAAGGCTGAATTTATAAAAATAGGTGCAGTATCAACATTTATATTAAAAAGAAAGGGAGTAGAAATTTTAAAATCAAATACTTTGCCAGTAGGTATATTGGAAAATGTAGATACCAAAATATATGAAAAGAGGGTTGAAAAAGGCGATGTAATTGTAATGATGACAGACGGCATATTTGAGGCAGGAAAGAGTGGTGAAAATGAATATAAATTCATAGAAATGCTAGAAAAAAGGAAGAAAACGACAGCTGAAAATACAGCTAAAAAAATTATGGAAACCGCCATTAAAATGGGCGAAAGTAAAATAAATGACGATATGACAGTATTGGTTGCTAACATATATTAAACATTGTAGGTACTTGAGTTTTACATAAAAAAAGTTTATACTCTTTTTATTAGGAGTGTGGACAAATGTTAGCTTTAGTAACGAAAACTATAGAAAGAAACAGAATGTTGAAAAAAGGCGATAAAATAGTTGTGGGAGTGTCTGGTGGGGCAGATTCCGTATGCCTTTTAGATGTATTAAATAAATTAAAGGATAAATATAATCTGAAAATTACAGTTGTGCATATAAATCATTGTATAAGGGGACAGGAGGCTGACAGAGATGAGGCCTTTGTAAAAGCTCTTGCAGAAAAATATGGCAATGAATACAAGGCTTTTTCTTACCCTGTGGAAAAAATGGCAGAGGAAAATGGCACAACTGTTGAAGAAATGGGCAGAAATTTAAGATATTATTCCTTTAGAAAAATAGCCGGCGAAAAGGGAAAGATAGCAGTTGCCCATAATAAAAACGATAATTGTGAAACAATGCTTATGCGATTTTTTAGAGGGACTGGAGTAAAAGGATTAGGTGGTATTTCTCCTGTAAGGGGCAATATTATAAGACCTTTGATTTCAGTTGATAGAAATTCTATTGAAAAGTATTGTAATGAAAATAACTTGAATTATTGTACTGACTCTACAAATAATGATACAGAGTACACAAGAAACAAAATAAGGCATAATATTATACCTTTAATTGAAAAAGAGTTTAACCAGTCTATAGTTGATACTATGTATAAAACAGCAGAAATTATGGCTGGAGAAGAAGAATATATGGACAGGCAGGCTAGGACAGCATACAGCTATTGTGCTGTAGGGGACAAAGTTCTTTCTGTTGAAAAACTTTTGGATTTAGATAAAGTTATTTTAAAGAGAGTTTTAAGACTAGGCTTTATAGATTTTTCAGCTGATTTACACGATGTTTCCTATGAACATATAAAGTCTGTGGAAAGCCTTTTATATAAAAAGAATGGAAAGGTGGTACAGCTACCTCATAATTTAAGAGCATCAAGAATTAATAATTGCATAATTTTCTCTAAACATATAGAACATAAGGAGGTTTCATATAAATTAGAGCCAGAAAAACCAAAATATATTCCCGAAATAGGGAAAACTTTGTTAATTTCTAAAAAAATTTTGACAAATCCAAAAATACTATATACTATTCCTTTTGATTATGATAAAATAAAAGGTGATTTTTATTTTAGAAATAGAAAAGCTGGGGATAAAATTTATCTCAATGGTGTAGGTGGAAGAAAGAGTTTGAAGAAGATTTTTTCTGAGCTTAAACTATCAAAAGATGACAAAGACAGTATCACTCTGTTGGCGGTAGATAATGATGTATTGTGGATTCCTAACTACAAAACTTCTGATATGTACAAGGCTAATGAGGATACAAAAAATGTAGTATATATGTATTTAAAGGAGAAAGAAAACTAATGAAGGAAAAACTTACGGTACTTATAGGAGAAAAAGAAATTCAATCAAGAGTTGAAAAGTTAGCCGCAGAAATTTCCGAAAGCTACAAAGGAGAAAGTTTACTTGTTGTTGGTATTTTAAGAGGAGCTATAATGTTTATGGTAGACCTTCTTAAAAAACTTGAAATTAATGATGTTCAGATTGACTTTATGGCTGTTTCAAGCTACGGTTCAAGTACAGTATCTAGTGGCAAGATAAACATTAAAAAGGATTTAAGCGAAAGTATTGAAGGCAGAAATGTACTTATTGTTGAAGATATTATTGATACTGGTAATACATTGTATCATTTGATTGAATATCTCAAGAAAGACAATCCAAAGTCAGTAAAACTTTGTACACTTTTTGACAAGCCTGAAAGACGAGAAAAAGAAGTTCCTGTTGATTGGGTAGGCTTTGATATTCCTAATAAATTTATTGTAGGTTATGGTCTTGATTATGCCCAGAGATACAGAAATTTACCATACATTGCAGAGCTTGCATTTATAGAGGATGAAGATGAAAAATAATAGCTTATAACAGCTGTTTCTTCGACAAAATTTTCTTGAATAAATTTGTAAAATATGGTATTATAAAACGATAACGGTAGATGGGTATTAGCTATTTTCCGATATATAAAATTTATTATTAGGGGGAGAGAGATGAAAAACAATTTTTTGCGTAATCTTGGTATGTATCTGGTCATTTTCCTATTCATCATAGGAATGATTTTGGTAAATAAGAACTTTTCAAGTTCTACACCACAGACTACAGATTATGTTTACAGCGATATGATTTCCCAGATTAATGGTGATAAAGTTGAGTCTATTACTTTACAGCGTGATGCTGATGTTTCTGACTCTGGTACAGCAGTTGTTAATTTAAAAGACGGCAAGTCTTATAAAGTTACAATAAGTAGCGTATCATCATTTGTGGATACTGTAAATCCAGCAGTTGAAAAGGGATTAAAGCTTACTACACAGGCTCCATCAAAAGCCGGTAATATGTTTTCTATTATTGCAACTATTGTTAGTATAGTTGTTGTTATTGCACTTTTCTTCTTCTTATTCCAGCAGATGCAAGGTGGCGGAGGCGGTGGCAAAGTTATGAACTTTGGCAAGGCAAAAGCCAAAATGCAGAATCCAGGGGATAAGAAAGTTACATTTAAAGATGTAGCAGGTCTTGAGGAAGAAAAGGCAGAAATTGAGGAAATAGTAGATTTCCTTAAACAGCCAAAGAAATTCGTAGACTTAGGTGCTAGAATACCAAAGGGTATACTTATGGTAGGCCCTCCGGGTACAGGTAAAACATTACTTGCAAAGGCTATTTCAGGTGAGGCAAATGTTCCATTTTTCTCTATTTCCGGTTCAGACTTTGTAGAAATGTTTGTTGGTGTTGGTGCATCAAGGGTTCGTGACCTTTTTGAACAGGCAAAGAAAAATGCTCCTTGTCTTGTATTTATTGATGAAATTGATGCAGTAGGTCGTAGGCGTGGTGCTGGTTTAGGTGGTGGCCACGATGAAAGAGAACAGACACTTAATCAGCTCCTTGTAGAAATGGACGGTTTTGGCGTAAATCAGGGTGTTATTGTTATGGCTGCCACAAACAGACCAGACATTCTTGACCCAGCACTTTTAAGACCAGGTCGTTTTGACAGACAGGTTGTTGTTGGTGCTCCAGATGCAAAGGGCAGAGAAGAAATTCTTCAGGTTCACGCCAGAGGAAAGAAACTTGCCCCAGATGTTGACCTTAAAGATATTGCAAATACTACACAGGGCTTTACTGGTGCAGACTTGGAAAATCTTTTAAATGAGGCAGCACTCCACGCAGCAAGAAAGAATAAAAAAGAAATCTCTATGCAGGATGTAAAGGACTCATTTATCAGAGTTGCTTTAGGTACAGAGAAAAAGAGCCATATCAAAACTGAGCTTGAAAGAAAGATTACAGCTTATCACGAAGCTGGACACGCAATTCTTTTTGAAAAAATGCCAGATTTAAGTCCGGTTCATACAGTTTCTATTATTCCTATTGGTATGGCTGGTGGTTATACAATGCCAGTTCCTACTGAAAAGAGCTTTAGATTTAAAAGGTCTATGGAACAGGAAATTGTTGCTACATTTGGTGGTAGAGTAGCTGAAGAAATGATTTTTGGCGACTATACACAGGGTGCAAGCAAAGATATTGAACAGGCTACAAACCTTGCCAGAAATATGGTAACTCGTTTTGGTATGAGTGAAAAAATGGGACCTATTCTCTATGGCGAAGAAGACCACGAGGTATTCCTTGGCAGAGATATTGGTCATAGCAGAAATTATGGCGAAAATGTTGCAGGTCAGATTGATAGCGAAATTAGAAGAATTATTGATGAGGCTTACAACAAGGCTAAGGAAGTCCTTGAAGAAGATAGAGATGGACTTGAAAGAACTGCTCAGCTTCTCCTTAAAAAGGAAAAGGTTAGTGGCGACGAATTTAGAGAAGTATTAAACAATGAAACTGTAGAAGAACCACAGGAAACTGTTGTTATTGACAGCGAACATTTTAATGCTGAAAATAGTGAAAACTAATATTAAGGCTGTCGAGGGTTTTCGACAGCCTTTTTGTTTATAATGAATCGGAAAGATAAATCCGATGGCTTGCTTGCAAGGCACAAATTAACAGAGTTAATTTGTTCTGACAATGAATCGGAAAGATAAATCCGATGGCTTGCTTGCAAGGCACAAATTAACAGAGTTAATTTGTTCTGACAATGAATCGGAAAGATAAATCCGATGGCTTGCTTGCAAGGCACAAATTAACAGAGTTAATTTGTTCTGACAATGAATCGGAAAGATAAATCCGATGGCTTGCTTGCAAGCCACATTTTGCAAAGCAAAATGTTCTGACGGTGAATCGGAAAGATAAATCCGATGTTCTGAATAGGAGGAATGAGAATGTTATTTTTAGAATATCCAAAATGCTCAACTTGTAAAAAGGCTAAAAATTGGCTTGAAAGTAATGGTGTTGAATTTGAAGACAGACACATTGTGGAAAACAATCCAACAGCTGATGAATTAAAGGCTTGGTATGAAAAAAGTGGTTTTCCACTTAAAAAGTTCTTTAACACAAGCGGTTTAAAGTACAAAGAACTTGGTTTAAAGGATAAATTACCTGATATGACAGAGGAAGAACAGATTAATCTTCTTGCAACAGACGGTATGCTAGTTAAACGCCCTTTGGTTATAGGCGATGATTTTGTTTTAATAGGTTTTAAAGAAGCTCAATGGGCTGAAAAATTAAAATAGTAATAATATAGAAATTTCACCTTCCTTTTTGTACAATATTTAGGACTATAGTTTATTGACTTTGATTTTCTTTGGTCGTATACTTGTACTTATGACTAAAAAAGGAAGGTGTTTTTATTGAAAAAACTATTATGCACAGCTATTTTGGCATTGGGTGTCATTATGCTAATGACAGTAGGAGCTTATGCTCAAATGCCAAAGGACAAAATAGCATTACAGGGAGAGGACAGCTTTAAAGCTGAAATGTTTAAGGAATTTAGTGACACTATTGAGGATAATGCCCTCTATGTTGCCACTACAGGTAGCGACAGTAACGCAGGTACAATAGATAAGCCTTTTGCTACTGTTCAAAAAGCCTTAGATACAGTAAAGGCAGGTCAGACAATATATGTCAGAGGTGGTACTTATAATGCTCTTAATTCCTTTAAGACATCAGGTAGCGAGGGGAAGTATATTACATTGAGAAACTATCCTAATGAAACACCATTTTTGACTTGTACAACTGGTACAAATGGTGCTATTTTGCTTTTAAATGGTTGTAATTACATTAAAATTTATGGACTTGAAATAGGTGGACATTCAGCTGAGCAAGCCTATGGTATTTTGATTAATGATTGCGAAAACCATATTATTATAAGTAATAATCATATTCACAACTTGCTTACTACAAAGCCAGGAGAAAATGAAAATGGCGAAGCAAACGGTATTTTGCTTTTTGGCGAGGGCAAGACAGATGAAACTTCTATTAACAATATTTGCATTGAAAATAATAACATACACAATAATACAACAGGTTGGAGTGAAACACTTTCAACTTCTGGTAACTGTAAATATGTAAATGTAATCAACAATACTGTACACGATAATACTAACATTGGTATTGATTTCTATGGTAATGCAAAATATTGTTCTGTTCCAGCTTATGACCAGCCTAGATATTGCGTTGCCGCTGGTAATACTGTTTACAATTCTATATGCTCATACGCAGAGTGTGCAGGTCTTTATTTAGACGGTGCAAGAGATACAATATTTGAAAATAATATTGTTTATGGCAGTATGTATGGTATTGAAATTGGTTCAGAAGAATTACAGGCAAATTATCCAGTTAAAAATGTTATAGTCAGAAATAACCTTGTATACAAAAACTCTTGTGGTGGTATAAGAGTTGGTGGCTATGAAAAGAAAAAAACTGGCTATGTTACAGAAACAAAGATATATAATAACACTCTTGTTGACAATGGCGAGGGCGAAGGTGGATATAATGGCGAATTTTGTTTTGTAAAATGTAATGGCGTAGATGTTAGAAACAATATGGTATATAAATCATCTAATAAGTACCCATTAATTGGTGGAGATTTGCCAGCTGAATATACTTTAAATGTTACATTTAACAACAATGTATTCTATGATACAAACAGCTCAGACAGTACTTATTTTGAATACAAGGGTAGTTCGCAAGAGGGTATAGATGCCTTTAATACTTTTGTAGGTGGTACAAACTATAGTGGCAAACCTAGTTTCAATAGTGATTACAGCCTTGCTAACGGTTCTTACGGTATTGATTTAGGCGATAATGGTGTTTTAAATGATATGGGTAGTTTAGTTGATTTGGGCAATAATTACAGAGCCATTGGAACTGTAGATGTAGGTGCTTTTGAGTATCAAGATGGTAGCAAGCCTACAGTTACAACAGTATCTACAACTACAACTACCACAGAAGCAACAACAGAAACTACAACATATGATAAGGCAGACTTAAATAAAGACGGAAATGTAGATAAAAAAGACTGTGCTATTATGTTAAAGTTGATACAGGGATTAAAAACTGATATTGTTGCACCGGATTTAAACAAAGACGGTAAAATAGATTTGTTAGATGCTTTGTGGTATTTGGCTGAAAGTTCTGCTAAGGTTTGGAACTATACTACAGGAGAAAATACAGATAATTTCTATAGTGTAAAAGCCAATAACTATAAAAATGCTACAACTATTACATATAACGGATTGACCCTTACAAAGGCTGTTAAAATGGAAACGGGCACAGCAATATCCTTTACAGCTCCAAAAGACGGTACACTTACACTTGTAGCTAATGGTGGTAGTGGTAAAAAGATAAAAGTAAATAATGTTTCATATGCTATTGTATCAGACGGTGCTTTAGAAGTTCCTGTAAAAGCCGGAACAGTTACAGTTTCTAAAGATTCCACTGGAACATACTTATATTATATGAGGTTTAAATAACAATAAAGGTATTGCAAGAAATGCTTGCATTTCTTGCAGTTAGTCTAAGGAAGGGACCAGCCGTGAAAAATATGGCACTAAAAACCAGTACCATATTTTTGTCCCCTCCTCACTCGGGCAAAGCTCGAGTTGCGGAATTAATTTAAGAAAACCAAGGTTTTCTTAACAACTTTCCTTTGATAATCTGAAAAAATATGCAAATTTATTTGTTGAAAATTGCAAAATCTTCTCTAAAATTAGCTTTTTCGAAACTTTTTAAAAGCCCCGTACAGTCAGTTACGGGGCTTTCGTTGTTATTCGCCTTTATTTGGTATAAAAACATCTTTTTTGCTTTCAGCAAAGAAAGAATCATTTCTCTTTTTTTCCATTTTATAAAATTCCATTTGTGAAGAAATAAGCTCTTTGCCTCTCTTGTCTTTTCTTCTGTATGTACCGTCATTTTGAGCTACTCTTGCCTTAATTGTATCGTTAAGGGTAATATCAAGTATTTTAACAATACGCTTCTTTAAATCTGGATTATCTACAGGGAAAGCAACCTCAACTCGTCTATCAAGGTTTCTAGGCATCCAATCTGCACTAGCAAGATAAATCTTTGGAGAGTCATCATTTTGGAAGTAGTATATTCTACTATGTTCCAAAAATCTACCTACAATACTTATTACATTTATATTATCGCTTATACCGGCAATATTAGGTTTAAGACAGCAAATACCTCTTACAATAAGGTCAATTTTTACGCCAGCCTGAGATGCTCTGTAAAGTGCCTTAATAATATCCTTATCTACAAGGGAATTAACCTTTGCAGTAATTTTAGAAGGCTTACCGGCAAGGGCATTTTCTGTTTCTCTTTCTATTCTCTGTAAAAACATTGAACGCAAGTCTGTAGGAGCGACAGCAATTTTGTTCCAGCTTCTTGCTTTTGAATAGCCTGTCAATACATTGAAAAGTGATGATACATCACTAGCAATACTTTCTCTACAAGTAAACATACCCATATCAGTATATAACTTAGCTGTTTTGTCATTGTAGTTACCAGTTCCTAAATGAACATATCTAACAATGCCCACTTCTTCCTGTCTTACTACAAGACATAGCTTACAATGAGTTTTTAAGCCTACTAAACCGTATATAACATGACAGCCGGCTTTTTCTAACTTCTTTGCCCAGTTGATATTGTTTTCTTCATCAAAACGAGCCTTTAATTCTACTAATACTGTAACCTGTTTGCCATTTTCGGCTGCATCAATAAGAGCCTTTATAATAGGAGAGTTACCAGAAACTCTGTAAAGTGTTTGCTTTATAGCAAGGACCTTAGGGTCAACAGCAGAATTTTTTACAAAGTTTACTACACAATCAAAGGATTGGTATGGGTGATGAACCAGAACATCTCCCTGTTTGATAACTTCGTACATATCTTTATCTACAAATTCCGGTGCGGGAAGTGGAGGCATAGGAGCATCACATAATTCCGGTCTATCTACAATGCCACCTAAGGCAAAAAATACTGTCAAATCAAGTATACCATTAGCTTTGTAAATATATTCTTCCTCAAGGTTAAGCTGATTTTTAAGGAATTTATAGCATTTTTCGTTTATTCCTTTTTCCACTTCAAGTCTTACAGGTTCGCCCCAAATTCTTTGCTTTATAGATTCTTCTATTTCTTCCAATAAATCGTGGCTATCGTCTTCGTCAATATCAAGGTCACTATTTCTAGTTATTCTAAAGCAATAAGCATTTGAAATTGGGAAGTCTACAAAAAGAGTTTTAATGTATTCCTTCACAATATCTTCAAGCATAATAATCTGTGTAGTGCCGTCTTCTGATGGCAATTTAACAAGTCTAGGAATAACATTAGGAACTTGAACTAAGGCAAAATTCTTGTTCTTTTCTGTTGTTTCTACTATAATGTTAAGACTTTTGTTTGCTAAAAGAGGAAATGGTCTACTTTGGTCAATAGCCATTGGTGTAAGAATAGGGAATACAGTTGTGTCATAATAATCCCTTACAAAGGTTTTTTGTGCCTTTGAAAGCTCTTTGTATGTTAAAATATTTATTTTTTCGCCGTCTAAGAAAGGTAAAAGACTTCTATTAAGGCAGTTATACTGTTTTTGTGCCATTTCGTGTACTCTAGCACTAATTGCTGAAAGCTGTTGCTTTACACTTAATCCGGCAGGGTCTTTAGAAACTGAACCAGCAATTTTTCTATCTATAAGACCAGAAACTCTAACCATAAAGAATTCGTCTAAGTTAGATGATGTAATGGCGAGAAACTTAAATCTTTCTATAATAGGGTTTGTCTTGTCAAAGGCTTCCTCTAAAACTCTTTCATTAAATTCCAACCAACTTAATTCTCTATTGTTGTAAAGCTCAGGGTTATCTAAATTTATAGTGTTCATTATAATACACCTCTTTTAATTATTGTGGCATTTAAGCCATATACTTCTCGGAACAGTTTTGTTTTTGCAATAAATGCCCATTTCTCAAGATTAATATTTTTAAGGGTTGTTAAGTATATATTTAGTTTGCCATTTTTCATATTTACACTTACTTGTTCGAACTTTGGTGAATGGCTAGTGTTTATGGCATTTGAAATTTGCAAAATTGCTGCTAACTTTGAAACCATTACTCTGTCTTCTTGACTAAGCTGATTATAAATAGGACTATCCATACTTGGAATATTTCCGTTGTGATAATAGCAAACTGTAGCAATTATCAATCTTTCGTGGTCGTTTATTCCTACAATATCCAAATTTGTTATAGTGTTATAGGAAAGGAGAGCGTGATTTCTTACATTTACATATTTGCCTATATCCTGTAAAATCGCAGAAACCTGTAAAAGTGTTCGTTCTCTTGATTTATAACCATGGAGCTTTTTCATTTTGTCATATATTTCAAGGGCAACAGAAGAAACTCTTGAAATATGGCCAATATCTCTGCCAAATCTTTCGGCTATACTTGTGGCTGACTGTAAAGTAAACTCCTCGTAGGCTTTAACTACAAAACTGGCCTCTTTAGGAAAGAGCATTTCAAACATTACAGCATCACTTAAAAGAACATTTGAAAGCAAAATACTGTCATTTACGGTGTATTTTAAAAGTCTGTTAAGTACAATAAGTGATGGAAGAAGAACTTCGACTTCCTCTTGAGGAATATCGTATTCCATAGATATAGCCTCTGTACCTTTTTCCTTTGCTTTTTTGTACATTTTAGTAAAGGCTGTTCTTTCCATAATACTAAAGTCTAAGCTGTTTGTGGCATTACACATAGATGCAATAGTCTGTATTTCATTACCGGAAACTATACATTGGCTTAGTTTTTCTGGAATGGCATCAGACAATGTTTCAAAGAAAGGTGTTAAGTATTCTCTTATTACCTGAACATAATCTTTTGGGCTATCTAAAGATTCTTCAAAAAGTTCATTTATTCTTAAACCACCTATTTTTAAGCTATAGGTATCTACCATTTTGCTGTTTTCCATAACATAAATATTTATGTTACCAGAACCAAGCTGAACAAAAAGGGCAGAATTTCGTTTTTCAGCAGGCAAAACAGACATAATATGTCTATTTACAGCGGTTTTTTCGGAATTTTCGTCTAAAACCTCAATATCAATACCTGTTTTAACCTTAATCTGGTCAAGTATGTAATCTTTGTTTTTTGCCTCACGAATAGCAGTAGTAGCTATGGCTCTGATTTCGGACACACCATATTCACTGGCAGTATTTAAAAATCCTTTTATTATCTGGCATATTTTTTCAATGGTTTCAAAAGATATTTTTCCATTGTGGAAAGATTCCCTACCTAATGTAACAGGATAAGAAAGAGAGTCTACGGTTTTAACTTTCATATCGGACTTTTCGCCGATTTTAAGCCGTAATTCATTTGACGCAAGTTCAATAACAGCAATTTGTTTTTTCATAAGATTTTCACTCCATATCTAATAGATAACAATATTGTCGAATATTTTGGCAATATTGTAAAGTCAGTTTATATATAGTTTATGTAAAAAGTATGTAAAAAAGCACAAACTCCACCCTTGAAGTCTGTGCTTTTTCTTAATCAGCTATATTTTTAAATGCCTCAGTATTTTCTTTATATTTTTGTCTTATAACCCCTATTAATATTGTGTATACTATAAATACAATAGGGAACAGAAGTATATTCATAACCTTAGGAGAAATAGTGACTATTTGACCGTCTGTTGTTGATGTAGCAAATGCTACAACAGCTAATGTAAATATACTACCTAAATAAGTTAAAAAGGCCTGTAAAAAGGCTACAACAACACCAATACAACCTAATACAAAGGCTGGTCTGCCTTTTTCTGGATTTTTAGAACATCTTAAACCAAAGAAACCAGAAACTATAAAGTATATTTTAATTATAAGAATTTCAATAACTACAATGGCAACAAGAACACCTACAACACCGGCTATTGTGCGAACATCATTTCCTGAAATTGTTCCGGAAATATAATTACTTATTATTTCGTTAATTGCTTGATTGCCAAAGTGGGCATTATGTAACTGGCCAGAATATAGAATGTTGTTGTTAATATGTTCTGCAATAGAATTTGCAATTTCTGTAGAAGAACAGGTTATTATACAACATAAAAGCAAAATAGAGCATATACCGACCTTAATAATACCGATAATAACCTGCCATATTATAATTACTATAGATAAAATATTGAGAATTTTCTGTTTCTCTTTCATAAAAATCCCCCCTCTTGTTTGCACTTTTCTCTTTAAGTTAATTATAATTCAAATAAAAAATTCTGTAAAGTGTAAAATAAAAAAATGGACCGCCAAAATGACAGTCCAAAATTAAAAATTATTCACTTTCTTTGTTTTCTAAATCCTCATTTTCCACAGGTTCTTCACCAGTATTGTTAATAACTTCTGTAGTGTTATTATCAGGCTGTGGAGAACTTGCTTTTAAAGTATTTTCATAGTCCTTTTTTACAACTCCAAGGTATACAGTAAAGATAATAAATACTATAGAACCTATTGTACACACAAAGGCTATTCCACTAAATAATACATAGAATATTATTTTAATAGCAGAAAATACACTTATAACACAAGCCAAAACAAAAGGTACTTTTGATTTTTCAGGCTTTTTGCTGGTACGAAGTCCTAAAGCACCAGTAAATATAACAAGGAATTTTGTAAATATAGTCCATACAATAGCTATTATAAGCATTACAGCAAATACTACACTTAAATTTTGTACATCAGAGCCTGAAACCTTGCTTATTGAAAAATCTTTATTTACATTGAAATCAGTTCCATTGTAGCTAAAGTGTATGCTCTTGTCTATATGTTTTGAATCTGGTATAGGCTTAAATCCATTATCGTTTTCGGTGCCATTTTCAGAAAAAGTATTGTTATATGTATCTGGGGTTACATTTTCAGAAAAAGCATTGTTTATAGTATTGGCAACTTCATTTGAAAGGTTTATATCCTTAGCACATACAAATGTTAAAATTAATAACAATGTAAGTAGTAAAATTTTAAAGGCTAAAGCCATAGAGTTCCAAATAATTGTAAAGTAAGAAAGAAACTTTAATATTTTTTGATTTTTTTCCATATAAATCCCTCCTCATACAATAATCATATGATTTATAGGTACAGTATACTCTAAATGTAGGTAGGTGTAAAGTTTATTTGTATTATAAAAATATTAAAAAAATCCAACTTTTTCCTTTAATTTTCGTTGTTATAAGAAATTTTAACACCATATGCACAACGGGTATATAGACCTAATAATATAATAGGTACTACATTGAAAATGTTAATATTTTCAAAGGTATATACACAGTAAAAACAGGACAATAGCAAAAATGTAGTGCCTAATATGAAAGCAGGTTTATAAGAGCTTCCTTTGACACATTTCATACCAAAAATAAAAAGTACAAAGCCTATAACAGCAAAAACAAACATAGCTATACCCATAGAATTACTGGTATTATTAATTGCTGAAGATAAATCAGATGAAGTTTGGATACTTTTAACAGCTTGTTGTGAAATACTTACAGAATTTTCCTCTGTAAAACTTGTGGCAGTTGTAATACCAAAAAATAAAGAACCTAAAGCAACTAATACACAGCAGATACTTAGTATTAAAATGACAATAGATGTAATTTTAAGAATTGTTTTTGATTTTTTCATATAATTTTAACCTCAATATTCTAAATTTAATTGTATAATAATATAAAAAGGAGATGTTGTAAATAGAAAATTGTAGGTTGTTGATAACTGTAACAAAATATTGTATAATGTTTAAAAATAATGGAGTTTTTGTATAGTACAGGAGTGAAGTAATGGAGGCTTTTGAAGTTCTTTTAAAAAATCTTAGTTCCTATGATATAAATGATGTAGCAGATATAATAGCGAAATTAGTTGTCACAATGGTGGCTGTTTCTATAGGAATAGTAGTATCCAGAATTGCGAAAAAGTTTGTAACTAAAATAGTTGTAAAACACAACAGATTTTCAAGCAATCCAAAAACTATGGCATCAGTAACAGCCAGTATAGTATCATATCTTATTATATTTTTTGTTATTTGTAATGTATTGCCAGTTTGGGGCATAAGTGCCAGCTCTATTGTGGCTATTGGTGGTGCTGCATCTCTTGCTATTGGTGTAGGTGCTCAAGATGTAATAAAAGATATGTTAAGTGGATTTTTTATATTAAGTGAAAATCAGTATGTAATAGGCGATGTTGTCACTATTGATGGTTATACAGGTAAGGTTGAGGCTATTGGTATGCGTACAACAAGAATAAGAAGTTTAGACGGAAATGTGCATATTATTCCAAATGGTAGAATAAGCGTTGTAACAAATATGAGCAAGGGTTTTAATAGAGCTATTGTAGATGTAGGGGTTACATATGACGAAGATATTGACAGAGTTTTGGCAGTATTGCGTGATGAAATGAAGTTAGTATACAAAAATGAGAGATTAACTGGAATGATAGCAGAGCCTAATGTTTTAGGTGTAGAGGAATTAGGGGATAGTTCCGTTGTTATTAGAATTTCTACAGACTGCGAAATAGGCGAAAATTGGCAGTTAGAAAGAGAATTAAGAAGAATAATTAAAAAACGACTTGAAAAAGAGGGTATTGAAATACCATTCCCTCAGAGAGTTATTCATATAAAGGAGGAAAAAGATGAACATTAATATTGGAGATATATTAACAATGAAAAAACAGCACCCTTGTGGCTCAAAAGAATGGGAAGTATTGAGAATAGGTGCAGATTTTAAATTAAAATGTTGTGGTTGCGAGCATATTGTAATGTTGCCAAGGGTAAAAGTAGAAAAGAATATTAAAAAGGTAAATAATCAAGTACCACAGAAATAGAAATTATGATAATTACTGACATAAAAAAACAGGTAAAGGATACGGAAAGGTATTCTATTTATATTGATAATAAATTTGTATTTGGACTAAGTGGAGTTGATGTACTGTATTACAGGCTTAAAATTGGTAATGAAATTACACAGGAAAAATATGATGAAATTTTAGAAAATGTAATTTATGAAAAGGCGAAAAATACTGCTGTAAAGTTTTTAGGCTATAGGGCTAGAAGTAAGAAAGAATTGAGAGATAAACTTATCAAAGACTATGATGAGAATATAACAAATAAGGTTATTTCTATGCTTGAAAAATATGGCTATGTCAATGACGAGGAATACGCAAAGGCCTATGTAAGAGATTGCCTTAATTTAAAAGGCTGGGGACAAAAGAGAATAGCTTTAGAACTTACTAAAAGAGGTATAGATAAAAGTATTATTGAAAATTCATTGCCTAAAGAAAATACAGAACAGTTAGAATTAATAGAAAAACTCTTAACAAAGCGACTTAAAGGAAATACAAATATTGACTTTAAGGAAAAGAAAAAACACTTTGATTATTTGGCTAGGAGAGGTTTTTTGCCGTCAGATATTTTAGAGGTGTTTGATAAGGTTCTTGTGAAAGAGGATTGGTAGAAAGGCGAATACTATGTTCAGAGAAATGAGAAGAAATAAACAGCAGTTAAGCTGTGAAGAATGTGAAGAAATTTTAAGAAAATCTACTGTCGGAGTGTTGGCAGTATCAGGCGATGACGGTTATCCTTATGCTGTACCTTTAAGCTATGTATATTGTGACAATAAAATATATTTCCATAGTGCAAAAAGTGGTCACAAAATAGACGGCATTAAAAATAACAGTAAGGTTTCATTTTGTGTTATAGCAAAAGACGAAATAATACCTGAAAAATTTACAACTTATTTCAGAAGTGTAATAGTTTTTGGTAAAGCCAGAATACTTGAAAGTATGGACGAAATTTTGCCAGCTATTAGAAAATTGGGTATGAAATATAATCCTGATGAAGAGGGCTGTAATGAGGAAATAAAGAGATGTTTACAGGCTCTTGCTGTAATTGAAATGGATATTGAACATATGACAGGCAAAGAGGCTATAGAGCTTATAAAACGCAGAAAGTAAAACTAAGGCTTTTCCTAGATGTAGGAAAAGCCTTTTTCTATTTATACTTGTTTATATCGTCGTTTTCAATAGGTGGCTGAATAGCTATATTTATGCCGTTGGCAATAATATTTGCCAAGTTATCTGTAACTTCATCAACTTCCTTTGGGGTTACAAACATATTCTCTGTGTAGGGGTCAAGTATTTGTTGTATCATATCATATCTATCCTGTGAGCTTATTCTATCCAGTATTGTATGGCCAAGAGAGTCTATAGTATCCAGCATACGGTCTATAGTGTCATTGGCTAAAGTTGCAGCATCGACAACAGTTGGAACGCCTATGGCGATTACAGGCACGCCAAGGGACTCTTTATCCAATTTACTTCTTTTGTTTCCAACGCCACCACCAGGGGCAACACCGGTGTCGCAAATCTGAATAGTTGTGTTTATACGGCTTACTTTTCTGGCAGCTAAAGCATCTATGGCAATTACAAGTTGTGGCTGTATTCTTTCTACAATGCCTTTTATTACCTCTAGGGTTTCTATACCTGTTACACCCATTACACCAGGGGAAAGAGCAGCGACAGAGCGAACGGTTTCCGAAATACTGTCAGGTAAATTTTCTTTTAAATGTCTTGTGACAAGTATTTTATCTACAGTTTTAGGTCCTAAAGAGTCAGGTGTGACTTGAGAATTTCCCAATCCTACAACAAGAATAGGTTTTTCATTGTTAAGAGGGCAAAGCTGGTTTAAATGCTTGCTTAAAATAGCAATTAACTTTTCGTGAGCTTCAGGGTTATTTTCTTTTATAAAAACACTTTCTAATGTTATATAAGTCCCCATGGGTCTTCCCATTTTTTCCTCCCCTATAGGAGATGTTATTTCTACAGATGTGACAGATGTTTTTTTCATTTCACAATCCTCTGTAAATATTTTAAGACCCTCTAAATCGTTGTCGGTGTTATTGGTTAAAGATTCAGCTACTTCAAGGGCTAAATCCGTATATGGTGAGAAATTTTTCATGGTATTTTTCCTCCATTTATGTTCAATGTGCTATATTTTTATTTTTAGAAAAAAAGTGGAAAATATACATTGACTTTTTGGGTAATGTAATGTATAATATTAGACGCATTGTTTTGTTGGACCTGGTCGTGCCACGGTCTTAAACCCCTCTAGTGCAAGATAATGCAGGTCAATGAAATTTTATAGAAGAATATTAGTTAGTTATTTTTAGGAGGAAACGATTGTGGCAAATATTAAGTCTGCAAAGAAGAGAATTTTAGTTATTAACAAGAAAACTTTAAGAAATAAAATGGTTAAGTCTGCTGTAAAGACTGCTATCAAGAAGGTTGCTGTAGCTACTCAGGCTGGCGACAAGGCTGCTGCTGTAGCTGCTCTTAGCGCTGCTACTAAGGCTATTGATATGGCTGCTACTAAGGGTGTATTCCACAAGAATACTGCTTCAAGAAAGAAGTCAAGACTTGCTAAGCTTGTAAACAAGATTGCTTAATTTTATTTTAAATATTTTTTGAATATAAACCCCTTGACAATTTTGTCTTGGTGTTATATAATTCAGACAGTACAAAGGCGTTGAAGCTATAGGCTTCGACGCCTCGTTTTGTTCTATTGACTTTTTTGCAGTTTATACCCCTTAATTAACTGAAAAAGTTTTATAAATAAAGACTCCTTCCTCTGTGCTTTTATTTATGTGTTGTGTTACGCATTTAGTGCTTATGTGTTCGAACAAAACGGTTTCAACGCCTTTAGTATTACGAAAGAAAAACGGGTTTGGTGGGCTCGTTTTTCTTTTTTTATTGAACCGAAAGATAAATCGGACACACGAAGTGTGGCTTTCAATGAAGTTGAAAGTTCTGATAGTGAATCGGAAAGATAAATCCGATGGCTTGCTTGCCAAGCCACAAATTAAGGTTGTTAATTTGTTCTGAATAGTGAATCGGAAAGATAAATCCGATGGCTTGCTTGCCAAGCCACAAATTAAGGTTGTTAATTTGTTCTGAATAGTGAATCGGAAAGATAAATCCGATGGCTTGCTTGCCAAGCCACAAATTAACGCAGTTAATTTGTTCTGAATCCCAAAAATTTATACACAAAAATCTATAGAATAAAATTATAAGTTGATGTAAATAATTATTTTTTGAACAATAGAATATAAAAAAGCTTTAAATATTTTGTATAAAATAGTGCTATTTAATTGACTTTTTTATGTCAAACCTATATAATATAGGTGTGTTGTCAAAAGGCAACAATAAATAAAAGGAGGAGAAGAAAATGGCAAAAAAAGCTAAAAGATTTATTAGTTCATTACTTGCTCTTACTATGATGGTAAGCAGTTTTGCAATGGCTAATGTTTCTAGTGTTTTTGCAAGTGGAAACACTATTGATGTTTGGGACTTCGGTGGAGTAGAAGAATCAGACACATCACTTTACACAAATCATATTACAAAGACTACTCTTGATAATATGACACAAGTAAGTGACGGTTCATCATCTTACAAGGCATCAAAAGGTCAGTTTGAAACTGCTGGCGATATTGTTATTGATGATGGTTTAACTTTAAATGTTGTAGCAAAAGACCGTTTATACTATGATATTGCAAGTGGCAATTATGGTACAAGAGGTTATGATGGTACTAACGGAAAGGGCTCAAATGCTTATGCTGATGGATATACTGCTGACGGTATGTTCTATTCTAATGGTTCAGGTGGCGAAAACAGACGTTGTGTTGTTTTAAACAATGTAACAGCTGGTGACGGTATTTCTGTTTATACTGGTCCATCAAATGCAGCTAATTCAGGTGTTGAATTTAAGTACCTTGGTACTGAGGGCGAACAGAATGATGAACACATTGTAGCCGGTGGTACACAGGAAAAAGTTGATTTTATTGCTAAGTACAACGGTTCTTACAAGGTTTGGTTTGATGCTGCTACTAATGCAGGTAAGCCAGTAATCAACAGAATTGTTAAGTATAATGCAGTAGCAGTTACTGGTAAGGTAGACACTAAGGCTACTGGTGTTTCAGGCTACAGCGTTTTGTTTGAAAATCAGACAAACGGTGTTCAGCTTAACGCACAGGTAAATGCTGACGGTACTTATACAGCATATCTTACTCCAGGATATACTTATAAGGCAATTCTTAAAAATGCGGTAGGTTTTGGTTTCACAAATGCAAGTAGAAATGTTACAGTTAAACTTGAAGATGTAAAGACTGGACTTTCAAATGTAAATCTTGATGTAGAAGCTAAAAATACATATGTTGTATCTGGTAAAGTTTTAGGTATTGATAGTGCATATGATGTATCTAAAATGGTTATGAACTTCGTTCCAGAGGCTTCATCTAATTCAGATACAGTTGTTGCTAAGTTAGATACAGCAACATTAACATACTCAGCTACTCTTGAACCTGATGTTGAATATACAGCTCAGTTTGAGGGTATTAATGACTATGAAGTAACAGCAAATGGTACTGTTAATTCAAGCTCAAATGTTGAACAGGATGTTACAGTTTCTTTAAAGGCTACATATGCAGTTACTGGTGCTTTAGAAGGTCTTCCAAGTGGTGCAGATGTAAAGGTATTATCATTTACTAATATGGCTGATGATTACAACTATGTAGGTACAGTAAATGGTTCAAAGTATTCTGTAAATCTTAGAAATGGTTCATATAGCGTTGTTGCTTCTGTAGACGGCTACAAGACTTCTGGTCATGTTGTTGTAGACGGTAGAGCAAATTCAAAGAATATTCTCTTTGTTCCAGTTATTAAGCCAACACCTGATGTTAAATATTCTTCTGATATTTATGTAGGTTGTGCTGGTAAGGCAAATAACTTTGATACTCTTGGCGAGGCTGTTGCAGCTGCTAAGGTTATGAACCCAACAAGTGAAGAACAGAGAATTACAATCCATATTGCTCCAGGTACATATAGAGAACAGGTTTCAATCGAAACTCCTTACATTACTCTTGCAAAAGAGGGCGAGGGCGAAGTTGTTCTTACTTGGTACTATGGTATTGGTTACAAGTATTACAGTATTGACGGCACAGGCTACTACAATGAGGAAAATGCTTTTGATAAGTTTGACAAGAAACTTCCTCAGAAGTGGGGTGTTGCTACATATGTAAAGAACACAGCAACTGGCTTTAAGGCTGAAAATATTACATTTGAAACTTCATTTAGTAAATATATTACTGATGAAGAAATCGTAGACGGTGTTGAAAGTGACGGTTCAAAGGCTTTCGTAAGAAAGATTAATTCTGACCCAACTAGCTACGATGCAACAGAAAGAGCAACAGCTATTATAGTTGATGCAGATAATTCAGAATTTAAGAATTGTAACTTTGTAGGTAGTCAGGATACACTTTACACAGGTTCTATTCATGGTTACTTCAAAGATTGTATGATTGAAGGTAATACAGACTATATCTTCGGTTCTGGTAATGTTGTATTTGATAACTGCGAACTTAGATTTTGTGGTTACTCAGATAAGGGACAGAGTGGTTACCTTACTGCTGCCAGAGCAAACAGTATGAATGACTACAAGGGTTACCTTTTCAGAGGTTGTATTGTAACTCAGAAAGACGGTAAAAAGCATGCACCTGAATTCTTTGGTAGACCTTGGGATGCAGATGCTGCTGTAACAATGTTTAATACAGTATTACAGAATAGTGATACTATTGACCCAACTGGTTGGACATCAATGAGTGGTGTTAATCCGGAAGTTGCTAAGTATAAGGAAATGGGTACAGTATATGGCAATACTCCAGTTGATACAACAAGCAGAGTATCAGGTACAGTTTCAACTGATGTAAACGCTGATGCTACAGCTTATTTCAATGGTTGGACTCCAACATACTATACTTCATCTCCAGAAGAACTCAAGTTTACAACTGCTCCATATTTCAGCTCTAAGTGTGATGTACTTCTTCCAGAAAGTGGTTACCTTATGGAATGTAAGTATGATTTAGGCACAGATGCAGATGCTTCAAGAATTATTTGGGAAAGAGTAGACGAAAGTGGCAACGCAACTGTTGTTAAGGTTGACAATGCAAAGACAAATACTGGTTACAATATGGTTGCTGATGATGTTGGCTACTATATTAGAGCAACTGTTGTAGGTATGACAGCTGACGGCAAGAGTATTGCTCCAGTTTCAATTACAAGTGCTAAACCTGTTGTTAAGGGTTCAGGTAGTGTAGATACAGACAGACCAAGTGGTAAGATTGCTGTATTCCTTGCTGGCGACTCTACTGTAAAGGATTATTCAGCAGGTGCTATTAACAACTCTGGTGCTAACAGAGTTGAAGGTTCTTGGGGCGAATTCCTTGGTAACTTATTAGATTCTAGCAAGTATGCTGTAATGGACTATGCCGAAGGTGGTAGAAGTTCAAAGACATTCCTTGATGACGGTTTCTTAGATAAGATTACAAACCAGATGTATGCTGGCGATTATTTATTCATTCAGTTTGGTCACAATGACTGTGCTTACACTTATGCTGACAGATATGTACCTATTGGTACTCCTGATGCAAATGGTGTTTACCCAACAACTGAAGGAACTTACAAGTATTACTTACAGAAGTATATTGACGCAGCTAAGGACAAGGGTGCAACTCCTGTTCTCGTAACTCCTGTTTCAAGATTATACTTTAATGCAGACGGTACAATTAAGGCTCATCACGATGACAATACATCATCAAATGATGCTTATGTAACAGCTGTTAAACAGCTTGCACAGGAAAATGGTATTGAATGTATTGATATGTTCAGTATTACAAAGGCTATGTATGAAGATGCTTACAAGGCAGATTCTACAGCTAGTGGCGAAGTATCAAATCTTGCAAGCAGACTTTTTGCTCCAGGCGAAAAGACACATCACAGCAAACTTGGTGGTTTCGCTGTTGCTTGTAAATTAGCTGAACAGATTAAGGGCTCTAGCCTTGGTCTTGCTTCTGGTGTTGTTGCTCCATCAAAGGTAACTGCTGCCGATGATAAGGGTTATACAGAATTTATGGTAATGTCTAACGGTACATTTACTGGTTATGACAAGAACCCAGCAGGCGTATATGACGAAAGTTATGTTGATACATACTGGACTGATTTTGTAAATAATTCTATTGCAAAATTAAAGGGTGGTAGTGTTAATCCTCCAGTTGAAAAGCCTGTTGTAGGTGATGCAAATGGCGACAATGCAGTAACTGCTGATGATGCAGCTCTTGTACTTTCTTATTGTCTTGCTCCAGAAAGCACAGAAATTACAGAACAGGGTATCAAGAATGCAAATGTTGACAAAGAAGACGGTATTACTTCTAAGGACGTAGCTTACATTCTTCAGAAAGCTCTTGATTCAACATTCCTTATGCCTGTTGAACAGTAAAAATATAATGTTTTTAGTCCCTCGAAATTTCGGGGGACTTTTTTTGTAACAAAAATGAAGTTTAACTTCATAAATGGCAAATACATTGAAGATTTTGTACTTTTATGCTATACTCTAACCGTAATTTGAATTTTAATGTGGAGATGATAATATTGCTCGTAAATAGAAATCAGCTTTTGTTATATGCTATAACTGATAGCCGTTGGCTTGGAAATAAAACCCTTGCACAGGCTGTTGAGGAGGCTATAAAAGGTGGAGTTACTTTTGTTCAAATAAGGGAAAAAGAGGCGTCTTATGATGAATTTAAGAAAATTGCCCTTGATGTGAAAAAGGTAACAGATAAATATAATGTACCTATGATAATAAACGATAATGTTGAACTGGCAAAGGATATAGATGCAGACGGTGTACATGTTGGTGGAGATGATATGTCTGTAGCTAATGCTAGAAAAATATTAGGGGATAATAAAATTATAGGGGCAACAGCTAGAACCTATGAAAGAGCTGTTACAGCTGTAAGTCAGGGTGCTGATTACTTAGGCATAGGTGCTATGTTTGATACATCTACAAAGTCTGGTACAACCCATATGACAAAGGAGCTTTCAAACAAAATAACATCATATGCTAATATTCCGGTTGTAGGAATAGGTGGCATAAACAGTGAAAATATTATGTCTTTAGAAGGCTATGGTATTGACGGTGTGGCTGTAGTATCTGCTATTTTCAAAAGTGAAGATATAGAAAAATCAGCAAAAATAATGAAAGAAAAAGCTAGTAAAATAGTAAGGGAGAGTTAATATGTACTGTTCTAAATGTGGTAGAGAATTAAAAGACGGAGAGGTTTGCAACTGTACAACTAATGTTGAAAAACCTACTATAAAATTTAGTGATACTGTAATGAGTACAGTTCATTTTGCAAGGGATTTGTTTGTAAATCCGTCGGAAACAATTAAAAGTTATTTTTCGCTTGATTATGGCAAAATGGCTGTGAAACTTATACTTTTAAAGGCTGTTGTAGCTTTTGTACTTGTATTTGCTGTATTTGAAACTTTAATGTCATCTAATACTGTTCTTACATATATTACAAAGTCAAAGTTTGAATTAGGCTTATTTGCCTTTGGTATAAGTATTTTTGGAGATTTAATTTATGGAGTTGCCATAAGTTTTGCCAGTAGATTAGCACATTGCTATTTAAGATTTAAGGCTTGTTTACAGCTTGCTACAGTAGCAATACCTGTAAATATGGCATTTATGATAGTTGCAGCTTTTGCAGCATTTATCAATGTAGACGCAAGTGTTTATGTTCTTATGTTTACTATTTTGCCTACAGTTGCACTTACAACTATGGCTGTTTCCAATATTAAGGGTGCAAGTGAAAATAAAAAGATTTGGATAGTTATTTTTGCTACTCTTGTAATTTCTATCGTAGCAGTTGTTTTATTTTCAGCAGTAGTAAATACATTAAATGGCATTGATTATTTATATAGTCAGCAAAATGACATTTTTGGAAATGGTGGAAGTGATTTACCATTCTACTTTAAATAAATATAGGTATTCAGAACAAATTAACTTTGTTAATTTGTGGCTTGACAAGCAAGCCATCGGATTTATCTTTCCGATTCACTATAAAAAAGAGGTGTTCCGAAATGGAATACCTCTTTTTAGTTATTAATTTGTTCTAATAATGAACATTATGCCTGTGGCAATTTGAATGTACTGTCTAAAGCATTTTGTAAAATTAATGCTGCGTGAACAGAAGTAATTTCATCTTCCTTAGGAAGAACTGCCTTAACATTTGCTACACCCTGTGGAGAAAGACCTGTAGCTGTTAATACATACTGTAATGTTGCAGCTGCGTCATCAGCTGTAATGTTACCATTCATATCGGCATCGCCAACAACAGCAGAAGTTGCTGTTGAAAGATTTATGTCAGCAAACTTAGTTGCGTTAAATCTTGTAAGGTCCATATAATCCTGAGCAGCATCAGTTGCAAAACCTACATAGTAATCATCTGTCCAATCAATATTAAATGTGTTAAGAGTATACCAATTTACATTATCGTAAGATGCTGATAAAGTAACAACACCGTTATTTACATTAATGTGCATATAACCATGATTTGGTTCTTCAGAAACTCTCTTTTGTGGAATACTTAACATATTGCCGTAACCAACTAAATCACCAGCGTGATTTCTGTAAACAGCTTTAATATTTTTAGCTCTTACAGCACCACCAGAGGCGTCATTTGAACCTTCATAATCTTCGCCCTTTAAGAATGAAATAGAAGTCATATAGAAAGGACTTGATGTGTCAAGGCTCTTTCTTATCATTAAGCCTGAGTTCTGGTTATAATCAATCTTAGCAAGGTTATCAACCTTTGCAGTAAAGTCGATGTTTCCGTTAGCCTTAACATAGTTAAAGTGGAAAGCATCAGGTTCTTCAGTTGAAGTAGTATTTAATATACCAACACGACCAGCACCTGTAGTAACAAGAGTACCTGTCTGTGCATCATAGTAATCAGCACCAGCTGTTCTTACTGAACCAATATCTGTTGAAGTAAAGCCTTCAATGTTCTGACCTGTAGTGTTTGCAGGTACAATAATAATATTTACAGGCTGAGAAAGAGTATTTCCAGTACCTGTTGCCTTAATAGCAAGCTTATAATTACCTAAAGTATTAGGAACTGTAAATGACTTTTGGTTATCGCTTACCTTCTGGTCGTTAATCCATAATTCAAACTGACCGTTGTAATCCTTAGCATCAGAAGTGTAAGAGTATTCAACATTGTAAGTCTTGCCAGCCTCAAGAGTAGCCTGTACATCGTTAGACTTTACATATACATTGTCAGTACCGTTGTTAATAGAATCAATAGAAATTTCAGTATTTGTAACAGTAGGCTTTGTTGAAAATTCTGCCCATTCTCCAAGAAGACTGTTAGCATATACTTCAATATTAGAATAACCGTTGTAGCTCTTTGTAGAGTCATCTACAATAAGACCAGCGTCAGAGGCGTCATTCTTGTTAAGACCCATAGCATCTTCCCAAGTATCAGGCATACCGTCTTTATCTGTATCAACTAATGTTGAAACTACAGTAGGAGTCTGCCAACCACCTTCTTCAGTCTGAGTGTTAATAAATGCACTTTCGCCAGATTTGACAGCATTTACAAGTTTTGCATCTACAGAATCTCTGAAGCAAGATGCACCAACACCATTTATAACACTATTGTAAGCGTCTGTAGCACTTTCAGCATTATAAGGAATAGTAAGTTCAACTGGAGAAGAAAGTTTCTTACCAGCTGTACCAAAGTCCTTTACACCAAGAGCATTGTCAGCAGTAACTTCGTCACTACCGTACATATAGTTACCTGTTACATACCAGCTACTTGTACCACTACCATCACAATCAAAAATTCTTGTCTTTGTTTTTTCAAGAGTGTTAGGACCTGGCTTATAGTAGTTGTTGATTAAGTTAGTGTTACCACTACCTCTGTCGCCACCGTAACCAGAATTGTGACCCCAGTTAAATACAACATTGTTTTCAAAATCTACTTTATTCTGATATGTAATACCGCCGTAAGTGAACGCACCTTCAAAACGAGGATTTCTTGTACCATGGTTAGCCCAAAGGTTATGAGTGAATGATGTATCAAAACCATTTAATATAGAACCCATACCATGTTTAGCTTCACTTTCGCCAGAATTAAGTTCTGGGTCTGTGTTGTTATCGCCATTCTTGTTTACAATAGAAAGGCTGTTTGCAATAATGTTGTACTGAATACTTGTGTTAATAAGTTCCTTAGCTGTAAATGTTTCATCAACACCCCAGTTAAATGTACAATGGTCAATTACGATATTTTTACCAGTTGCTGTTGCTGCATCCTGGTCATAGCCATCGCCTAAACGAACACGAAGATAACGAACAATAATATTTTCGCCACTAAACTTAGTAGATGCACCGGCAATAGTAATACCTTCGCCAGGAGCTGTCTGACCAAGAACAGTAGTATTATCTGCAATAGTTAATCTTCTGTTACTCTTTGATGCTGTTGGGTCAATATTGATTGTACCACCTACAGCAAACACAATAGTTCTAGGATAAGAAATATTGCCGTCTTTTCTATCTTTTCTTAAAAGACCGTAACGGAGAGTACCAGGCTGTGGATTTGAAACGCTGTCATCAAGACTTGTTACAACATATACATCGCCAGGCTTAGAGGCAGTACCTCTACCACCCTGAGAATAAGTACCACCACCCTCAACAGTAGGGAATGCAGGTGTCTTTTCAGCAGCAGCTGGAGTTGTTATGTCAGTTGTAAATTCCTTAAAGTTTTCCTTAGTGTTTGCAGCATTTGTAGCTACAACCTTGATGTAGTATTTTGTACCAGGGTCAAGAGTTGCAGTTAATGGGTCAACAAACTGGTCTTCAAGGAAGAAAGTAACCTTTGAATCGTCTTTGTAAGTACCGTCTGCCTGTGGTCTGCAAATTTTCTTACCATGGTTAATAGTTTTTGTTTCGTGGTCTAAAGTCCAATTAGAACCGTCTTTAGAATAGTAGATGTTGTACTGAGTGGCAAAGTTCTGTGCTACAACTTCATCAGATAAATAAGCCTGCTCAACAACTTCATTTGTTTTAGCATCTTTAACTACTACAGGGTAATCAGTAGTCTTTTCTTGAGTAAGACCAAAGAGAACCTTTGCCTCGCCATTTGATACCTGTGTTGGATTAGTAGTGTTGCCGGCAATATTCCAGTTAGGATATTGAATAATCATACCCTTTGTTGGATTTGTCCAACCACCTGTAGGATTGCCGTAAGTTGAAGTTGAAGCGAGAGGATTGGCGTTAATCAAATTACCACTTTTATCAACGGCCGGCCAAGTAACCAAAATTTGTTCGCCAAAGGCTTCAGCTTCTACATTAGTTGTTTTGCGATAATTAAATTCTTCGTTATCAAAACGAGCAAAAGCTGTAACGCTCATTGCCATAGTCATCGCAAGGAATAAAGCTAAAAATCTTTTCTTCATAAAATATCTCCTTTCCTTTTTTAGATACAATGAAATTATAGCATAAAATTACCTGTATTAAAAGGAAAATAATGCAAATATTGTGTATTTTATAGCTTTTTACAACTTGATAGGACTTTAATTACTGAAAAAAATATACAAATGGCTGAATAATTATTTGTTTAAAAAGCTGAAAAATGTATAATGACTTAATTTTATTAGGAGAAAAAAGTGAAATATATGGGGAGATTGCCTTTAAAGGTTAAAAGTGGAAATATTAAAAGTTTTTTGCATAAAAACTATTGACAATAATATTTTAGTTTGATATTATACTAGGTAATTCAAGATTACATTAAGCAATGATTGAGATAAAGATATTCTTATTCGTAACCTCCCAGAGAGTTGTCGTTTGCTGAAAGACAATAGATTACTTAGAGTATTTATCACTCAGGAGCTTTCCCTCGGAACGATATTTTTTATATTAGTATGAGCGGAACGGTAATGCCCCGTTATAGGCAGAGGTTTGATGGAACCTGATGAGGAGTTTGTAGTGATGCAAACTTGAAAAAGGGTGGTAGCACGATATTTCGTCCCTGACTATAACAAGTCAGGGGCTTTTTTTTTATCTTTTTTGCGATGTAATTATTGTATTGAAAAAACCTCTCAGATATTATATAATAATGTCGCAGGTTATTTTACGACTTTCTATATTTGGATAGTCGGGAAAGAAGGAAGGAATGCCATGAATAGACATGTTTTATCAATACTTGTAGATAATCAGCCAGGTGTTTTAAGCCGAGTGACAGGTCTTTTTTCAAGACGAGGTTACAACATAGCAAGTCTTAGTGTAGGCGTAACAGAAAATGAAGAAGTATCTCGTATTACAGTTGTTGTTTTTTGTGACGATGCAGACTGCGAGCAGATTACTAAACAAGTAGAAAAGTTGATTGATGTTATCAGAGTTGTGGAATTAAGTCAGGAAAGAGGCGTATTCCGAGAACTTGCTTTGATTAAGGTCAGCTGCCTAGGCGAAATGCGTTCCGAAATTATTAGTATTGCTGATATTTTTAGAGCTAACATTATTGATGTTTCTTCTGAATCAGTTACTATTGAATTGACAGGCGAAAAGTCAAAGATTGAGGCTTTTCAGGAACTTATGAAACCTTATGGCATCAGAGAGGTTGTTAGAACTGGTCTTACTGGTCTTTGCCGTGGTGGCAGACCGATTAAAAAAGTTAAGGCCGAAGATTAATTAATTACGATGTGAATTTTAATTTACATATATTTACTTTCAATAGGAGGAATTTTAAAATGGCAAAATTATATCATCAGGAAGATTGCGATTTAAACTTATTAAATGGTAAGACTATAGCTATTATCGGTTACGGTAGCCAGGGTCATGCTCATGCATTAAATGCAAAGGAATCAGGTTGTGATGTTATCATCGGTTTATACGAAGGTAGCAAGTCTTGGAAGAGAGCTGAAGAACAGGGTTTCAAAGTTTACACTTCTGCAGAAGCTGCTAAGAAGGCTGACATCATTATGATTCTTATCAATGATGAATTACAGGCTAAGCTTTACAAGGAAAGTATTGAACCAAACCTTGAACCAGGCAATATGTTAATGTTTGCTCATGGTTTCAACATTCACTTCAACCAGATTGTACCACCTAAGGATGTTGATGTAACAATGATTGCACCAAAGGCTCCAGGTCATACTGTAAGAAGCGAATATCAGGCTGGTAAGGGTACTCCTTGCTTAATCGCTGTAGAACAGGATGCTACTGGTCAGGCTAAGGATATTGCACTTGCTTACGCTTTAGCTATTGGTGGTGCAAGAGCTGGTGTTCTTGAAACTACTTTCAGAACTGAAACTGAAACTGACTTATTCGGTGAACAGGCTGTTCTTTGTGGTGGTGTTTGTGCATTAATGCAGGCTGGTTTTGAAACACTTGTAGAAGCTGGCTATGACCCAAGAAATGCTTACTTCGAATGTATCCACGAAATGAAGCTTATCGTTGACTTAATCTACCAGAGTGGTTTTGCAGGTATGAGATACTCTATTTCTAATACTGCTGAATATGGTGACTACATCACTGGTCCTAAGATTATTACTGAAGATACTAAGAAGGCTATGAAGAAAGTTCTTTCTGACATTCAGGATGGTACATTTGCTAAGGACTTCTTATTAGATATGTCTTCAGCAGGTGGTCAGGCTCACTTCAAGGCTATGAGAAAGCTTGCTTCTGAACATCAGTCTGAAACTGTAGGTGCTGAAATCAGAAAGCTTTACAGCTGGAGTGACGAAGATAAGTTAATCAACAACTAATATATTTGTTGAACTTTTAAAAGAAGATAGGTTTTTCCTATTTGATTAATTTATTTATTTAATTTGTTTAATGCCAACAGTTATGGATGAGCTGTTCATAACTCATCTTTTCTGTTGGCATATTTTTTTAATACTTGGGAGAGGGTTATAGTGAAAAAGGTAACTATTTTTGACTCTACATTAAGGGATGGAGCTCAAGCTGAAGGTGTATCCTTTAGTGTAGAGGACAAAATAAAGATTGTTAAGGCTTTAGACGAATTGGGTGTAGGCTATATTGAGGCTGGCAATCCCGGTTCTAATCCTAAGGACTTGGATTTTTTTGAAAGAATTAAGTCTGTTGACCTTAAAAATACTATTATTGCTGCCTTCGGAAGTACAAGACGACGCGGTATTTCACCTTCAGAAGACGGAAATTTGCAGGCACTTTTAAGTGCTGATACAAAGACTGTTGCTGTTTTTGGAAAATCGTGGGATTTCCATGTTACAGATATAATTAATGCTGCGTTGCAAGAAAATCTGGAAATGATTTATGACACTATTGCCTATTTGAAGGAAAATGGCAAAGAGGTTGTTTTTGATGCCGAGCATTTCTTTGACGGCTACAAAAGTAATGCCGAATATGCTATGAAAACATTAGATAGTGCAGTACAAGCTGGTGCTGACTGTATTTGTCTATGTGATACAAATGGGGGTACATTCCCTAATGAAGTTTTTGAAATTACTAAGAAAGTAAAGGATACTTTCCCAGTAAGTGTGGGTATTCACGCTCACAATGACTGTGGTATGGCTGTTGCCAATTCTATTATGGCGGTGCAAGCCGGTGCAGACCATGTTCAAGGTACATTTACAGGCTTTGGGGAAAGATGTGGTAACGCCTGTCTTTCTACAATTATTCCTGATTTACAGGTAAAATTGGACTATAAATGTATACCTGATGAAAATATTAAAATGTTGACCCATACAGCAAGGGAAGTCTGTGAAATAGCTAACTTCCAGCTTTCTATAAGAGAACCTTTTGTTGGAAAATGTGCTTTTGCCCATAAGGGTGGTATGCACATTGATGGTGTAAGCAAGGATAGCAGAAGTTTTGAACATATTAACCCAGAAATTGTAGGTAATGAAAGAAAATTCCTTACTTCTGAAGTTGCTGGCAGAACTACTGTACTTTCTGTAATGCAGAAAATTGACCCGAGAATTGAAAAACATTCTCCGGAAACTGGCAAGGTAATTGAAAAACTTAAAGAACTTGAATATCAAGGTTATCAGTTTGAAGGTGCTGACGGTGCTTTTGAACTTCTTATTAGAAAAATTCTTGGTAAATATAAACCACTTTTTGAACTTGAAAACTTTAAAATCATTGGCGAACATTCCGTTAATTCAAGTGTGCCAACAGCTACAGCTGCTATTAAAATAAAGGTAGGCGATGCCTACGAAATAACAGCAGCTGAGGGACAAGGTCCTGTAAACGCCCTTGATAAAGCCCTTAGAAAGGCTTTAGAGGTATTCTACCCAGACCTAGCAAAGGTTCATTTGACAGATTATAAAGTTAGAGTTTTGGACTCAAATTCAGCTACAGCATCTAAGGTAAGAGTTCTCATAGAGTCCTCTGATGGTGTGGATAGCTGGACTACAGTAGGTGTATCGAAAGATATTATTGAGGCAAGCTGGATTGCTCTGGTGGACTCAATTGAATATAAATTAATAAAAGATATTGAAACAAAATTTAGAGATTATTTATAGGAGGAAAACAACTATGGGTATGACAATGACTCAGAAAATTTTAGCAGCTCATGCAGGTCTTGAGTCTGTTAAGGCAGGTCAGCTTATTGAAGCAAATCTTGACCTTGTACTTGGTAATGACGTAACAACTCCAGTTGCTATTAAGGAATTTAATAAGATTGGTGTTGATAAGGTTTTTGATAAGGATAAGGTAGCTATTGTACCTGACCACTTTACACCAAACAAGGATATTAAGTCTGCTGAACACTGCAAGCTCGTTAGAGAATTTGCTCATTGCAAAGATGTTACAAACTATTTCGAAGTAGGTCAGATGGGTATTGAACATTGTCTTCTTCCAGAAAAAGGTCTTGTAGTACCTGGCGATGTTGTTATTGGTGCTGACTCTCATACTTGTACATATGGTGCTTTAGGTGCTTTCTCAACAGGTGTTGGTTCAACTGATATGGCTGTTGGTATGGCAAGAGGTGTTGCTTGGTTCAAAGTTCCTAGTGCATTAAAGTTTGTTTTAAAGAACAAGCCAGCTAAGTGGGTAAGTGGTAAGGATATTATTCTTCACATTATCGGTATGATTGGTGTAGACGGTGCATTATACAAGTCTATGGAATTTGCTGGCGACGGCTTACAGTACCTTACAATGGACGATAGATTTACTATTGCAAATATGGCTATTGAAGCAGGTGGTAAGAACGGTATCTTCCCTGTTGACGATAAGACTATTGAATATGTTAAGGAACATTCTAACAAGGAATGGACTAAGTTTGAAGCTGATGAAGATGCTGAATACGATGCAGTTTATGAAATTGACCTTTCTAAGTTAAGACCAACTATTGCATTCCCTCATCTTCCAGAAAATACTAAGACAGTTGATGAAGCTAAGGGTCTTGAAATGGACCAGGTTGTTATTGGTTCATGTACAAATGGTAGAATTAGCGATATGAGAATTGCTGCTCAGGTATTAAAGGGTAAGAAGATTAATCCTAACATCAGAGCTATTATTCTTCCAGGTACTCAGAAAGTTTGGTTACAATGTGTTGAAGAAGGTCTTGCTCAGATTTTCGTTGAAGCTGGTTGCGTATTCTCAACTCCAACTTGTGGACCTTGCTTAGGTGGTCATATGGGTATCTTAGCTAAGGGCGAAAGAGCTTTATCTACTACTAACAGAAACTTTATCGGTCGTATGGGTCACCCAGAATCAGAAGTTTACCTTGCAAGCCCTGCAGTAGCTGCTGCATCTGCAATTACAGGTAAGATTACTGACCCAGAGGAAGTATAAGGAGGAAATAAATAATGAAAGCTTGTGGAACAGTTTTTAAATATGGTGATAATATTGATACAGATGTAATTATTCCTGCTAGATACCTTAATTCATCTGACCCTAAGGAACTTGCACAGCATTGTATGGAAGATGCTATTCATTCAACAGTTAAGTTTGCTGAAAATGTTAAGGACGGCGACATTATTGTTGCTGAAAAGAACTTTGGTTGTGGTTCTTCAAGAGAACACGCACCTATTGCTATTAAGGCAAGTGGTATTTCTTGTGTAATTGCAAAGACTTTTGCAAGAATTTTCTACAGAAATGCTATTAACATTGGTTTACCTATTCTTGAATGTGAAGAAGCTGCCAACGACATTGATATGGGCGATAAGGTAGAAGTAGATTTCACAACTGGTGTTATCACTAATCACACTAAGAATAAGACATATCAGGCTGAACCATTTCCAGAATTTATGCAGGAAATGTTCAAGGTTGGTGGTCTTGTAGAACAGACTAAGGTAAAATTAGGTTTAAAGTAAATAAAGTAACAGAGCGTCAGAAATGACACCCTTAAATTTTTACAACAAAAGGAGATAAGTTACAATGAATTTTAATTTAGCAGTTGTAGCCGGTGACGGTATCGGCCCAGAAGTAATGGAACAGAATATTAATGTATTAAATGCTATTGGCAAGAAGTTTGGTCATACATTTAATTATGAATATGTTTTAGGTGGTGGTTGTGCTATTGATAAGTACGGTGAACCATTACCACAGCACACTATTGATGTTTGTAAGGCAAGCGACTCTGTACTTCTTGGTGCAGTTGGTGGTTGGCAGTGGGACACTCTCCCTGGCGACAAGCGTCCAGAAAGAGCATTACTTGGTTTAAGAGGTGCTTTAGGCTTATACGCTAATTTAAGACCAGCTACATTACACGATGCTTTAAAAGATGCTTGTCCTTTAAAGCCTGAACTTGTTAAGGACGGCGTAGATGTTATGGTTGTTCGTGAATTAACAGGTGGTATGTACTTTGGCGAAAAGGGTAGAAAGCAGACAGATATGGGCGAGGCAGCTTATGATGTTGAGCAGTACTCTGTAAAGGAAGTAGAAAGAATTGCAAGAACTGCTTTCGAAATCGCTATGAAGAGAGATAAGCATGTTACTAATGTAGATAAGCAGAATGTTCTTGAATCTTCAAGACTTTGGAGAAGTGTTGTTCTTGAAGTTGCTAAGGATTACCCAGAAGTAACTCTTGACCACTTATACATTGATAATGCTACAATGCAGTTAATTATGCGTCCTACTACTTTTGACGTTATTGTAACTGGTAATATCTTTGGTGATATTCTTTCTGATGAAGCATCTCAGTTAACAGGTTCTATTGGTATGCTCCCATCTGCTAGTTTAGGTGAAGGTTCTCTTGGTATGTATGAACCAGTTCACGGTTCTGCACCTGATATTGCCGGTCAGGACATTGCAAACCCTATTGCTACTATCCTTTCTGGTGCTATGATGCTTAAATACAGCTTTGGTTTACAGGAAGAAGCTAAGGCTATTGAAGATGCTGTAACTAAGGTTCTTGCTCAGGGTTACAGAACAGGCGACATTATGAGTGAAGGTATGAAGAAGGTCGGCTGTAAGGAAATGGGCAGACTCATTATTGAAAATCTTTAATATTTTAAAAATATGGCTTAGTGTAAGGGTGGGGGTTTACTTCACCCTTATGTTTTTAATGTGAATCGGAAAGATAAATCCAATGGCTGTTAAGCCACAAATTAACTTTGTTAATTTGTTCTGAATAGAAAAAGGCTAGATTAATTTGTAATAATAGTAGTTTTTTGTAAGTAAAGGGGTATACTTATGCTAAATAACTGCAAAACAAAATATCCAATTTTGATGGTACATGGTATGGGTTTTAGGGACAGAAAATACTTTAACTATTGGGGAAGAATTCCTAAAATCTTAAAAGAAAATGGTGCCGATATTTATTATGGACATCAAGATAGTAATGGTTCAATAGAAACTAATGCTTATGTTCTTAAAGATACTGTTATGGATATTTTAAATGAAACAAAAGCTGATAAAGTTAATATTATTGCTCATTCTAAGGGCGGTCTTGATGCAAGATATATGATTTCTAGTCTTGGTATGGCTGAATATGTTGCAAGCCTTTCAACAATAAGTACGCCTCATAATGGTTCAATTACAATGGATAATATTTTAAAATTACCTAATATATTAATAAAAATTGGAGCAAAACTAGCTGATGTTTGGTTTAAAATTTTAGGAGATGAAAATCCAGATACATATAAGGTGATAAATCAGTTTACTACTATTGCGACTAAAAAATTTAATGAAAATAATAAAGATTGTAGTAATGTTTATTACCAAAGTTTTGCTTTTGTTATGAAAAATCCATTAAGTGATTTTCTTATGTTTTTACCTAATATTATTGTTAGCTTGTTTGAAGGGGAAAATGATGGCTTACTTGCTCCTAGAGCTACAAAATGGACTAATTTTAGAGGAATTTATAGAGGCAATAGCAAAAGAGGTATCTCTCATTTAGATGAGGTTGATTTAAGACGATATAAATTGTCATCACAAAGAGGAGATGGTATATCTGATATTACAGATTTTTACAAAAGTGTTGTTGAAAATTTAAAAGAAATGGGATATTAGTTGGTGTTTTGTAATAGAAAATTGTTTTTATATTTGCAATTTTATTCAAATAAATGCTCACTTCATATTACAATAAGGCTATAAAATGATTTAATTTAAAAATAAATATTAATATAAATATTAATTAATTAACAGCTATATAGTTGTTGACGAAGTTGGATTTTTGTTGTATCCTAAAATAATAGTCTATTAAAATCGAAATATAAGGTTGTTAATATATATTTAAGCTAAATTTATTTAAAGTTGAGATATATGTCGCCTATAGGCGGAGTAAATGTTAAAATGATAAGTGACAGAGTAAAAAAAGAATCTGATAAAACACCTCATCGTTCTTTATTTAAGGCAATGGGTTATACTGATGAGGAGCTTTCAAGACCACTCATTGGTGTAGTAAATGCACAGAATGAAATTATCCCAGGTCATGTTCATTTTGACAATATTGCAAAGGCTGTTAAGGCAGGATTATGAGCGATGGTATAAAGAAGGTTGGCTGTAAGGAAATGGGCAGACTTATTATTGAAAATTTTTAATTTTTATACTTTATAGTTATTGTTAAGGGTGGGGATTTTCTCTACTCTTAAGATTATTTTAATTCTGGGGGAGTGTTAATTTGAAAAAGCTAGTTTCTCTATTCTTGACAGTAGTTATGGCTGGTAGTTTATGTACGTTTTCTTTTGCAAGTCCATCAAATTGGGCAATCAATGATGTTAATACAGCCAAGGGCTTGGGTATATATAATTCAACTTTTGAAGATAACTTTCAAAAGCCTATTACGAGAGCTGAATTTTGCTCTCTTGCCGTAAAAACTCTTGATAAATGGGACTTTAAGACAAGTGGTACTTCTACTACAGTTAAATTTACAGACACAAATGATAGTGATGTTATAAAATGTGCAGAACTAGGTATTGTAAGTGGTGTAGGTAATGGCAAGTTTGAGCCTAATAGCCCTATAACAAGGGAACAGGCAGGAAAAATGCTTTATAATACTATTGATAAGGCAACACCTGTTATTAGTGATTACAAAAAAGATAACAAAACCGGTGTAAATGGTGTATTTTTGCCTCACGTTTTTAGTGATGGAGCTAAGATACATAACTGGGCTAGAAATGAAATATATGCTATGTATCATTTAGGCGTTATGCTAGGAACAGATAGTGAAAACTTTAGCCCTTTAGGTTCATATACTAGGGAACAGGCTGTCTGTACATTTTTAAGATTGTATAATACATATAAAAATCCCGATAGTGTAAGTAAGCCAGATGCTGAACTATATCCTGATTTAGATACAGCAGGTAAGTTAAATCCAGGCTTTAATACTAACAGATATTACCTTGATGCGTCATATATTTGGAATACAGGTGAGTATAACTATGACCCTAAGTATTATGACGGTTTTGGCAATACATATACTGCAAATCAAAAGGGTTATGTTTATCCAGTAAATGCTAAATATTTACAGGTTCTTACTTCTTCAGGAGCTGGAGTAGCACAAAGTGTTGTTTTAAATAAACAGGGCGATGAGGCTATTTCTGATGTTTATGATGTAGTAGATATAAACGGGGATAATGTAGTTTATATTTCTAACAATGACCATAGTTCATACATATACAACAGTAGTACAGGGGAAAACAATGGCCCTTACAATTATGTAGTCAAGGCTGGTTCTGGAATGTATAAATTTAAAAATTCAGACGCAGATTATGTAGGCTACTTTAATTCTAACTTTAAGGAAGTTATTCCTTGTGTCTATAAAGATGTTTCAGGTACATTTGAAAACAACCTTACTGTTCTTCAAAAACAGGATAATTCTTTTATAATCGTAAATACATCAGGTCAGATTTTGAAAAGTTTTAAATTGGATTTGAGCCAATATACTGTAGATGCTATAGATGGCACAAATATGATTTTAAAGGATAATAAGACTGGAAAAGCTGTATTATACAGAGCTTACAGTCAAAAGTATGTAACTGGTTATGGCACAATGAGCTTTACAAGTAACGGATGTATTTTGGCTACTACAAATGGCAAAAATTACCTTTTAGGTATGAGTGGTCAATTAGTTTTTGATGCTTATAAAAAAGGTTATGACAGTATTTCAGAAATTCAGAATACTGGTTGCTATGAAGTATATAAATTTAATAAAAATAACTGGAGTAAAATAGCTCCTTATGATATAATAGATAGTAATGGTAATGTTATACGACAAAATGTTCCTACTTTCGACAGAAAAGTTGGAGAAAACGGTATAACAGCATATCTCTATAATAATAGTATTACTACTTATGATTCTTATGGCAAGGACATAGGCAATATAAGTGGAAATGGTACAATAAAAGACTTTAAGTTTATTAATGGTTTGCTTCTTGTAAATATTACTAACAACGGAAAAGAGTCTGTAAAGTATTACACACCTACAGGGGAAGAAGTGAATTTGTTTTAAACAAAAGTGAGGAGGAAAAAATAAATGATAAGTGACAGAGTAAAAAAAGGACCAGATAAAACACCTCATCGTTCTTTATTTAAGGCAATGGGTTATACTGACGAAGAACTTTCAAGACCACTCATTGGTGTAGTAAATGCACAGAATGAAATTATTCCTGGTCATATTCATCTTGATAATATTGCAAAGGCTGTTAAGGCAGGTATTCTTGCAGCTGGTGGTACTCCTATTGAAGTACCTGCAATCGGTGTATGTGACGGTATTGCAATGGGTCACATTGGTATGCACTATTCTCTCCCAACAAGAGAATTAATTGCTGACTCAGTAGAATGTCAGGCTATGGCTCATGCATTTGACGGTTTAGTTCTTATTCCTAACTGTGATAAGATTGTTCCTGGTATGCTTATGGCTGCTGCAAGACTTAATATTCCAGCTATTGTATGTAGTGGTGGTCCTATGCTTGCTGGTCATATGGGTTGCGAAAAGCTTTCTCTTTCTAAGACTTTTGAAGCTGTTGGTGCTTACGAAGCTGGTCTTATTGACGATGCTAAGTTAAAGGAATACGAAAACAAGTCTTGCCCAAGCTGTGGTTCATGTTCAGGTATGTATACTGCTAACTCTATGAACTGTCTTTCAGAAGTTATTGGTATGGCACTTCCAGGTAATGGTACAATTCCTGCTGTTTATGGCGATAGAATTTCTCTTGCTAAGCACGCTGGTATGCAGATTATGAAGTTAGTTGAAAAAGATATTAAGCCAAGAGATATTATGAACGAAAAGGCATTCAGAAATGCTTTAACTATGGATATGGCTTTAGGTTGTTCTACAAACTCAATGCTCCACCTTCCAGCTATTGCTCACGAAGCCGGCGTTGAATTAAACCTTGAAATGGCTAACGAAATTAGTGCAAAGACTCCTAACCTTTGTCACCTTGCTCCTGCTGGTTCTCACTATATTGAAGAATTAAATGAAAAGGGTGGTATCAGAGCTGTTATGGCCGAAATCAACAAGTTAGGTCTTTTAGAGCTTGATAACCTTACTGTTACATTAAAGACAGTTGGCGAAAATATTGAAGGTTTTGCTGGTGCTGACGGCGAAATTATCAGACCTGTTACTGACCCATATTCAAAGACAGGTGGTATTGCTGTATTAAAGGGTAATATTGCAAAGAACGGTTGCGTAGTTAAGAGAAGTGCTGTTGCTCCAGAAATGCTCAAGCATACTGGTCCAGCAAGAGTATTTACAAGTGAAGAAGCCGCAATCAAGGCTATTTTCGGTGGCGAAATTGTTAAGGGCGATGTTGTAGTTATTACATATGAAGGTCCTAAGGGTGGCCCTGGTATGAGAGAAATGCTTTCTCCTACATCAGCTCTTGCAGGTATGAAGCTTGATAAGGATGTTGCTCTTATTACTGACGGTCGTTTCAGCGGTGCATCAAGAGGTGCTAGTATTGGTCATGTTTCTCCTGAAGCTGCTGCTGGTGGTAATATTGGTCTTGTACAGGAAGGCGATATTATTGAAATCGACATTAATGCAGGTAACATTAATGTTAAGGTTAGCGATGAAGAATTAGAAGAAAGAAGAAAGAACTGGGTAATTCCAGAACCTAAGATTAAGACTGGCTACTTAGCTAAGTATGCTAAGCTTGTAAGCTCTGCTGATAAGGGTGCAATTTTAGGTTAATTAGCAGAAGGGAGAACGGTATGTTACTTAATGGTTCTGAAATATTAGTACAATGTTTAAGAGAACAGGGCGTTGACACTATCTTTGGTTATCCAGGTGGTGCTGTTCTTAATATATATGATGCACTTTTTAAGCATAGAGATGAAATAAAGCATTATCTTACATCTCATGAACAGGGTGCAGCTCACGCAGCAGACGGCTATGCCAGAGCAACTGGTAAAGTTGGTGTTTGTCTTGCTACAAGTGGTCCAGGTGCTTGTAACCTTGTTACAGGTATTGCTACAGCTTATATGGACTCTGTTCCTATGGTTGCCATTACTGGTAATGTAGGTCTTCCATACTTAGGTAAGGATAGTTTTCAGGAAGTAGATATTACAGGCGTAACAATGCCTATTACAAAGCATAACTTCATTGTAAAAGATGTTACAAAGCTTGCTGATACAATGAGAAAGGCATTCTACATTGCACAGAAGGGCAGACCAGGTCCTGTACTTGTAGATATTACTAAGGATGTAACTGCTGCTATGTGTGAATATACAGCAGAAAAGCCTTATCGTATTGAAAAGAGAACAAGCACGATTACAAAGGAAGACCTTGAAAAGGCTGTTGAACTTATTAAGAATGCTAAGAAGCCATTTTTATACTGTGGTGGTGGCTGTATTGCCTCTAGTGCTAGTGAAGAGATTATAAAGTTTGTAGAAAAGACTGATATGCCAGTTTGTTGTACAGCTATGGCTCTTGGTGTAGTTCCAGCTGATTTACCTAACTATACAGGTATGATTGGTATGCACGGTACTGTAACATCTAATAAACTTGCAAATGAATGTGATTTATTTATTGCTCTTGGTGCAAGATTTAGTGATAGAGTTGCTACAAACTTCAAGACTTTTGCTCCTAATGCAAAGGTTTTACATATTGATATTGACCCAGCTGAAATTAATAAGAATATTGCTGTTACAGGCTCTGTAATTGGCGATGTAAACGAAGTTGTGGTTCGTCTTAACAATATGCTTGATAAGGAAGAAAGACCAGAATGGATGGCTTATATGGAAGAATGTAAGAAAGAAAATCCATTAAAGTATGACCACGATGGTTCATTAAAGCCACAGTACATTATGGAAAAGATTAACGAAGTTACAAAGGGCGATGCCATTGTTGTAACAGAAGTTGGTCAGCATCAGATGTGGGCTTGTCAGTTTATTAAGAATAAGTACCCTCGCCATTTCCTTACTTCAGGTGGTTTAGGTACTATGGGTTATGGTCTTGGTGCTGCTATTGGTGCTAAGGTTGGTAAGCCAGATAATGTAGTTATTAACATTGCTGGTGACGGCTGTTTCTATATGAACCATATTGAAATGGCAACTGCTATTGCAAATGATGTACCTATTATTGAAATTGTTATTAATAACCACGTTTTAGGTATGGTTAGACAGTGGCAGGATTTATTTTATGATGCTAGATACTCTAGCACTACACTTGACGGCAAGGCAACTGACTTTATGAAACTTGCTGAAGCATATCATGCAAATGGCTATAATGTAACAAAGCCAGAAGAATTTGACGTAGCATTAAAAGATGCTATTGCAAGCAATAAGCCTTGTATTATCAACTGTGAAATCGGTAGAGATGAAAAGGTATTCCCTATGATTCCAGCTGGTAAGGGCTATGATAATATGATTACTTTCGATGACTATAACGAAAACTAATAATAGTCTTTGATTTTATACTGCCTATGGGTTTTACTTGTAGGCAGTTTTTTGTGTAGGAGGTATTAGTATGCAAATTTCAAGTCGATTTACAATAGCACTTCATATTTTGACTTGTATTGAAGAATTTAAAAATGATTACAAAATAACAAGTGATTTTCTTGCAAGTAGTATTAATGTAAATCCTGTTGTTATAAGACGAATACTCCAAAAACTTAAATCGGCTGGTATTATTACCGTTGCCAGAGGTAATGTTGGAAATATGGAGATAAACAGGGATTTAAAGGATATTACATTTTATGATGTGTATAAGGCTGTAGATTGTGTAGATGATGAGGGACTTTTCCATTTTCACGAAAATCCAAACCCTCGTTGTCCTGTAGGCAGAAATATACACAATGTCCTTGATAAGAGATTAGATGCTATACAACAGGCTATGGAAAATGAAATGAAAAAATATACTTTAGCAGATGTAATTAACGAAACCTCCCAACTTATTAAAAATGAAGATTAGTATATAAGGCTGTATTCAAAAGGATACAGTCTTAATTTTTTATTTCATTGTAACTATTGACATTACAATAAAAGTGTGATATTATTCCATTGTAACAAAAATAGTTACATAAAATTATGGAGGTACTTATATTATGAAAAAAGTAGTTGAATTTTTACAGGCAAACCCTGTTCAATATCTTGCAACTGTAGGTAGAGATGGCAAGGCAAAGTGTAGACCATTTATGTTTTCAGCTGAAGTTGGAGGCAAATTATGGTTTTGCACTAATAATCAAAAAGATGTTTACAAAGATATGTTGGAAAATCCGGAAATTCAGATTTCTGTTTCTTCTCCAAAGTATGAATGGATAAGATTATCAGGTAAGGCTGTTTTTGAAAACAATATGGAAGTAAAGAAAATTTGTATAGAAAATCCTATTGTAAAAGGTCAATACAAAACAGCAGATAATCCTATTTTTGAAGTGTTTTACATTGAAAATCCTCATGGGGTAATTGCAGATTTTTCAGGTAATCCACCTTATGAATTTTAATTTTTACACATAATCTATAAAAAGTTTTGTAAAAATGTGGATAAATTTCATTTTGTCAGGCAATAATTTAACCAAAGGAGCTGATAAAATGAAATTACCAAGACATATTGGAATTATACCAGATGGCAACAGAAGATGGGCAAGAAGTCAGAACTTGAGAAAAGAGGAGGGCTATGCCAATGGCTTGTTGCCTGGGGTAGAGGCATTTAAGTGTTGTCAAAAATTAGGCATAGAGGAAGTAACTTTCTATGGTTTTACTGTGGATAATACAAAAAGACCTAAAGAACAGACTATTGCCTTTACAAAGGCTTGCGTTGAGGCTGTTAAAATGCTTGAAAAGGAAGATGCTGAACTTTTGGTAGTAGGCAACGCAGAGTCAAAAATGTTTCCGGAAGAATTGAAACCATTGACCAAAAGAACTAAATTTGGTAAAGGTGGTACAAAAGTTAATTTTCTTGTAAATTATAGCTGGGAATGGGACTTAAAGGGCAAAGTAAATTATTATAATACCTCAGATATTTCAAGAGTGGATTTGGTTATTCGATGGGGTGGAATGAGAAGATTGTCAGGATTTTTACCTGTGCAAAGTGTCTATGCCGACTTTTATGTAGTAGACCAGTTGTGGCCGGATTATAAAGATGAGCATATTTACAATGCTATTGATTGGTACAGTAAGCAAGATGTTACTTTAGGTGGTTGATAATATGGAAAAATTATCTAAATACATTTATTGTAAGTATGTTTGAATAAGTAAATTATTTTGATAAGAAATTCAGAATAGATTAACTGCGTTAATTTGTGCCTTGACAAGTCAAGGTATCGGATTTATCTTTCCAATTTATTATAAAAAAAGACCGTTCGTTGCCGAACGGTCATATTTTTTAGGATTATTCCTGAATGTATGGTAAAAGAGCAAGATGTCTAGCTCTCTTAATAGCTGTAGTTAAAACTCTCTGGTGCTTAGCACAGTTACCAGTAATTCTTCTAGGAAGAATCTTACCTCTTTCAGAGATAAATCTACGCAACTTAGCTACATCCTTGTAATCACATGTGTTTACCTTTTCAACACAGAAGTTACAAACACGCTTTTTTCTACGACCACGCTTTTTGTTCATCATAATAAAAGACCCTCCTTACAAAATTTTAATTAAAACGGTAAAATATCATCGTCCGCACTATCATCGATAGGGAAGAAATCATTGCCGTTGTTACTTGGTTGTGCAGGACTTGGAGTAGGTGCTGGAGCACTATTCATAGCAGCATTATTTAAGCTACCACTATTTGAACCCTTGTTTTCACAGAATTCAAAATCCTCAACAATAACATCAGTAGAATATCTCTTCTGACCGTTATTATCCTGCCAATTGCTAACCTGTAATCTACCAGTAATAGCAATTCTATTTCCTTTACGGAAATATTGACCTATACTTTCCCCACGCTTACCAAAGCATACACAGTTGATGAAATCAGCTGTTGCATCGCCTTCAGTACGACGAGAAGAATATGGTCTGTCGACAGCTACAGCAAATCTGCAAACTGCCATTGGTTCATTACCTTGAGTGAAACGAACTTCAGGATCACGAGCCATACGACCCAATAATATAACTTTATTCATAAAGCATACCTCCTAAAGAATTATTCTTCCTCAGCAATGATTAAGTAACGAAGCACATTTTCCTTGATACGCATACGAGATTCGATTTCAGCTGGAGCAGTAGTATCTGCAGTAAAGCTGATGAAGCTGTAGAAACCTTCGTTTACCTTGTTAATTTCGTAAGCAAGTCTACGCTTACCCCAATCGTCTACCTTATCAACAGTACCACCGAATCTTTCAATAAGAGCGTTAACGCTGGCCTTTTCTGCTGCTAAAGCTTCCTCATCTAATGTAGGGGCAATAACTAATGCAAGTTCATACTTTTTCATATCTTACACCTCCTTTTGGACTTTGGCCCTTGCACTTATGCAAGAGCAAGGATGTACAACGCTTTTTACGCCATACAATGACTATATTAACATATTCGACACTTTAAGTCAAGCCTTTTATTCTATTTTTTTAGTAGTATTATTATAGTAAATAAATTTTAGGGAGGTTGATTGTATGGATATTAATATAAGCCTTGAACAGCTTATGAGAAAGGCAAAGGCAGATAGTGATTTAAAGGCAAGACTTATTGCTACTGAAAACCACAAAGAGCCTGTGGAGGAATTTTGCAATATTGCTACAGAAGTAGGTTGTCCTATAGCTATGGGAGAACTACTGGCACTTAATGAAACATTTTGCAGTAACCTCCTTAAAAGCACTAACGGTGGGGCTACATACCCTATTGATGATTGGGCAGACACCTACGAACAGTTTATCTGTTCTTTGAAAATGAACTAAAAATTGCAAGAAATGCTTGCATTTCTTGCAGTTGGTCTAAGGTAGGGACCAGCCGTGTATTTCGCGTCCTTGCCACGCAAGAACACAAAACAGTCCCTGTCCTCACTCGGGCAAAGCTCGAGTTGCGAAATTAATTTAAGAAAACCAAGGTTTTCTTAACAACTTTCCTTTGATAATCTCAGAAAATAAAATTTTTTTGCTATTTTTGATAGTATGAGAGTATATATTGTCTTTTTAAAATAAATATTTTTATATTTTTTGAAAATATTTTATTAAATAGACAGAATATGTCATTGTGTGCGTGTATAATGATAGTATAGAAAGCAGAATTACTAAAGAGGAGTGATTATTTATGGAAAAAAGAGCAGACCCAAAGCATACTAGATTATGTGCCTTTTGTAAAAATTGGTATGACCCTACAAATTCAGCTATAGAGCCTATAAGCTCACCTGTTAGTTGGAAAATTAAAGATACAATGCAGAAAAATGTCTGTCTTGCAAAAAATAATTTGAAAACTTCAGCAGGGGCTGGTTGTCCAAAGTATGAATGTAAGTTATACTAGAATAAAGGCTGTGTTTATTTTGAACACAGCCTTTATTTTTTTACTTTACAAGACCTCTGTTAAGTAAAATATTGCTTACAACATTTGTAGGTATTACAAATTCCGGAGCACCCATATATCCAGGGGCAACGTCATATTTATTAAAGAGAATAACAATATTTCCATCGCTATTAATATAGAATGTTTGGTCAGCCTTTATTTTATCAAAATTGTCATCAGTATCATCGGAACTGTCAATAAAGTATACCTTACTATTATCAGTTTTCATTTGTTCACTCATCTGTTCTTTAATGTTGTTACTTATAATATCAATATATGAATTATCTTTGAAAAGGCTATTCAATGTTACAACAGCTTGATTTTTCTTATCTATAGTATAGGCTTTGTACTGAATATCTGAAGAACCTGCAGTTTCATATTTTGAATAGACAATGGAGTAAATGCTGTCAGTATCTGTTTTTACTTCATAAGATGTTCCTACAGATTTATGAGCATCTCCTTTTAATTCTTTCATTTCTTTTAGGAAATTGCTGTATTCTTTTTGACCTTCTTCTATAAATTTTGAGTTAAGTTGGTTTTCTAGTTCTTTATTTGAAAGACCTTCTACCTTAGCTACATTTATATTTGCCTCCATATTACCGTTTTTAGCTGTGTAAGTTTTAAAGTTTACTAACTTTACTATAGAGTTTACAACAGGAATATTTGACATACTTTGAGCAAAAGCTGGACTTATATTTACAACTGATGTAAATATTACTATTATTGAAGCAGCTACAACACTTATTTTTCTGAAATAAACAGACAAAATATTTGGCTTTTTATCAATGGCTGTACTTATTATGCTGTCAAGCTCTGTAGGAATTTCAATATTGTTGTATTGTTCTTTTAAATTTTCTAACTTTTTAATATCTTTCATTATTAAGCCTCCTCTATGTTTATTCTTAATACTTCAAGGGCTTTGTATAGCCTAGTTTTAATAGTATTAATATTTTCGCCTGTTATTTCGGCAATATCTTTTATTTTCATATCCTCAAAAAATCTTAATGTTATTATTACTCTTTGGTCATATGTAAGTAAATCCAATGCTCTTTTTAAGTCTATATCTTCATAATCGTCATATTTTCCCACTGTTTCAGCACTATACTCTGTATCAAGTGGAATATATTTGCTATTTTTTCTTATATAGTCTATAGCAGTTCTAGTCAGTATTTTATAGTACCAAGTTTTAATATACTGTGGGTTTTTAAGTGTGTTTGCAGATTTTAATGCTTTTAATACTGACTCCTGAACTATGTCTAGGGCATCTTCTTTATTTTTTGTATATGAAAAGGCTATACGGTATAATTTTTCTTTGTTTTCTATTGTGTAATTTTCTATTAATTTCCGTTTCATATTTACCTCCTTATTTATTTTTTGAAAAGCTTTTCTTTTTGATTTACACTATATAGACGAAGTTGGGGATAAAAAAGTTTTAGCATAATAAAAAAATAAAACCCTGACATAGGGTCAAGGTTTTGAGATTATTCTATTGGTACTACTGTTATGAAATATCTGTATAAATTGCCATCTTCTATTGATGAGGCTGTTGTAAACATATATATTTCGCCATTTTGCTTATAATTATATTTTTGCATATAGTCAAAAATTGTTTTGTACAGCCTAGTTTCTTTAAGAGGTTTTTTCTCGTCAATAAAGTAATTTGCGTCATAAGGGCATTTTCCATAGTAAAAAAGGGATTTTTTATTTCTTAAAAATCTCTTTGTGTATGTATTTGAGAAAATGCTTTCGTCTTTTATATAAATAGTTTTTATGCCAAGACCTATAAAAATAGAGTCGGGGCAAGTTTCATCGTAGTAGTAAATTTGTTGAACAAAAGGTTGGTACTGTATGAACTTTTTAAGTAAAGAAACATGCTCCTTATCCATAAAAGTTTTACCGTCTTTTTTGTATACCATAAAAGTATAGTCTACATTTGGATATACAATAAAGCGACCAACATTGTCACGACAATTAATAAGCAGTTTTAAATCGTTTTTAAGACGATTTTTCTTTTCCTGAAGAAGTTTTATTTCTTCATCAAATTCTAAATTTCTCTTTTCGTATATATCTACAAGGTCGTATATACTTGCCTTTGTCATATCGGATATGTCAGTATGTGAAAAGCCAAAACCTCGACTTTTGCTTATATATACAAGTTTGTCTATATCTTCTTCACTATAGTGGCGATAGTTATTTTCGTCATCTCTACTAGGGCTAATATATCCATAATCTTCATATCTTCTTATAGTATTTGTAGATACATCAAAAAGGGAGCTTAATTCATTTATTTTATACATAAATCTCTCTTTTCGTATGCTAAATTTTATTGTCAGTATTATATCATAAAGAAAAAATTTTTTCAATTTTTTGGGAAAAACTATTGACCCTCAACTAATGTCATAGATTATAATGACTTTGTTGACGGAAATAGAGAAATTTAAAAATCGGAATAATGTTAAGTAAAAAAGGAAGAACGGCTACGTTAATAACCGATTTACAGGGAGTGAATAATTTTTCTATTTATCGTTCCGTATTTTCATGGAATAGACGTGAGTGTGTCGTCTATCCTTTCCTCACCTAAAATTAATAGCACATCAACAATAAAAGCCCCGTTTGTCATCGGGGCTTTTATTGTTTTTAGTTACCTCTTTCAAGGCTTATCTTATTAAATACATTTAAAATATTATCAACAGAAGTAGATTTTTTATCCTGTTCATTTAAGTCCATAATAGCATTACCTTCGTGCATCATAATAAGTCTGTTGCCATAGTGAAGGGCGTGCATAAGATTATGAGTTACCATAAGAGTTGTAATCTTTTTCTTCTTAACAATATTATTAGTAAGTTCCATAATAATTTCTGCTGTCTTAGGGTCAAGGGCAGCTGTATGTTCGTCTAGTATAAGGATTTCAATAGGCGACATAGTAGTCATTAAAAGAGCCATAGCCTGACGCTGACCACCAGAGAGAAGACCAACTTTTACACCTAATTTATCTTCAAGACCTAAGTTTAATTGACTTAAAAGTTCTTTGTAGTAGTCAATTCTCTTTTTGTTTGTACCCCAGCTGAGGTTAAAACTTCTGTTTTTGTTATCTGCCAATGACATATTTTCAAGTATTGTCATTGTAGGGCAAGTACCCTTTGATGGGTCCTGATAAACACGACCAATAGTTTTATAACGCTCAAACTCTTTTAAGGTGTTTATTTTCTGGTTGTTTATAAGTATGGTACCCTTATCAAGAGGAATAGAACCACAAATAAGGTTAAGCATAGTTGTTTTACCAGAACCATTACTACCTATAACACTTACAAAATCCCCAGGATTTATGTTTAAATTGAAGTTTTCAAAAAGCTTTGTTTCGTTTACTGTATGAGGGTTATATGTTTTACAAATATCTATAAGTTTTATCATAATTTTCCCCTCCTTTTGAAATTACCACAGATAAGAATAACAAGGAAAAGTAAACCTGTAATAAGTTTCATATCAATGGCACTAAGACCAAGACTAATAGCAGTACCTACACAAGCCTTGTAAATAATAGAACCAACGAAAACAGCTGTTGTAGCCTTTATAATTGTTACCTTTTTGAAAAGGTTTGTACCGATTATAACAGATGCAAGACCAATTACCATTGTACCTGTACCCATAGAAATATCGAAAAATCTCTGTTGCTGACACATAATACAACCAGCAAGGGAAACAAGGGCGTTTGAAACCATAAGACCAAGTATCTTTACTGTGCCACTATCTTTAGCAAGAGAAGTAACAAGAGTAGGGTTATCGCCTACAGCTCTTAAAAGATAACCAGATTTAGTTTTCATATAAAGGTCTAAAAGGAATTTTGCAATAAGTGAAATTACAAGAACAACAATTACAGTATTAAACTGACCTGCAATACCCTTTATTGGGGATAATGAGAAAATACTGTCGTTATTAAATAAAGGAATATTTGCTTTTCCGTCTGCTATATGAAGATTAATAGAATAGAGTATTGTCATAGTGATAATACCAGAGAGAAGGTCCCTTACTTTGCACTTAACATGAATTAAGCCTGTAACTAAACCGGCTAAAGCACCACATATAAAAGAAACTGGCAAAGTAATAAAAGGATTTATTCCACTAGAAATCATAATAGCAGATACAGCAGCTCCCAATGGGAAACTGCTGTCAACTGTTAAGTCGGGAAAGTCAAGTATTTTGTATGTAATGTATATGCCTAAAGAGAGAACAGCGTATATAAGACCCTGTTCAAAAATACTTAAAATTAATGACATAAAAACTCTCCTAACAATTTTTCTTTTAATTATTTTGCTTCAATAGCTGAAGAAGCAAGGTCTGCTGGACATTCCATATTAAGTTCTTTAAGAGCAGCAGAGTTAATATAAAGGCTGTATTCAGAAATAGTTTCAAAAGGTATGTTCTGTGGGTCTTCGCCAGCAAGAACCTTTGCTGCCATTTCGCCTGTCTGTTTACCTAAAGCAACATAGTCAAGACCTTCTGTAGCTACACAACCGTTCTTAACCTGTTCAATTTCACTACCGAAAACAGGAATACCTGCCTTTTTAGCGGCATCTAACAAAGTAGGAAGACTTGAAACAACAGTATTGTCTGTTAAGTTGCTTATACAGTCTACCTTTGATGCTAAATCACTAGCTGCCATAGGAATATCAGATGGCTGGCTGATACCTTTATCTACAATTTCAAAATTGTACTTTGGAGCAAGTTCTTTGTATTCAGCAATAGCACTTACTGAGTTAGTTTCGCTTGTAGAATATAAAATACCGATTTTCTTAGCGTTTGGTAAAAATTCTCTTATCATCTTGAGCTGTGCATCAACAGCAAGTTTATCACTTGTACCAGTAATTTTGCCTACGCCTGTACCGTCTTCCTTTGCAAGCTGAGCAGCTACTGGGTCAGTAACAGCTGTGTATACAACAGGAATATTCTTTGGCTGTGCTGCGTTATATACTGCCTGAGCCATAGGTGTAGCGATGGCACAAATTAAATCATTTTTGCCACTAGCCATAGACTGTGCAACCTGATTGGCAATACTCATATCAGCTTCAGCATTTTTGTAGTCAATAGTAAGGTTTTCGCCCTCTTTGTAGCCTGCTTCAGCAAGACCCTGAATAAAGCCCTCACGACAGTTTTCAAGAGATGGATGCTCTGCAAACTGAGCAATACCAATAGTAATATTGTCCTTGTTGACAGTATTACTTCCGTCTGCTGAATTTGTTGCTCCACCACAGCCGGCAAGAGAGGCAACAAGTATAGCTGATGTAATTATAGATAAAAATTTCTTCATTTATATAATCCCTCTTCCTAAAAGATTTTACAAGTGATTATAACATACTTTCAGAAAAAATAAAAGGAAAATATATACTACAGTATAAAATTTTTGTAACTATCTCCTGTTAAATTCCCCCATAATTTCTCTTACATCGGTAACTATAACAAAAGCATTTTTGTCACTTTCTGAAATTGAGGTTTTTAATATGCCTATTTCTCTTTTGGAAACTACAGCCAGCACAATGTAATTAGGCTTTTGAGTATAAGAACCTATTGTGTTTATTATTGTTGCACCTCTTTGAAGGTTTTTAAAAATAGCATTTAATACTGGCTCAGGGTCTTTGCAAATTATAAATGCTGTTTTGGCAAAATCTATTTCCTCTACCATCAGGTCTATGACTTTTATGGAGATATAAAGTGTTATGATTGCGTACATTGTAGACTCAAAACCTAGTATAAACATACCACCGATTATTATAATGGCATCAATGTACAGCAAAAGCCTTGAAATTGTAATGTGTTTGAATTTGTCGTGTAATAGAACAGCTAAAAGCTCGCTACCACCTGTAGTAGTATTGGCTTTTAGTACAAGCCCTAGACCGGCACCTGTCAATATACCACCGAAAACTGTAGCAAGAAAAATGTCATTGTCTACAAATACAAAATCTTCTGTAAAGCCCAGAAATAGGGAATAAATAAATGTTGCCACCATTATGTCTTTTGTATATTTTACGCCTTTTTGAAATGTGGCAAAAAACAAGAGAGGAATGTTTATGGCAAGATTACTTGCCCATAGAGGAACAGAGAAAAGTTTTTGCAAAATAATGCCAATACCACCAGCTCCACCTATGACCATATTAAAGGGAGATAAAAAGCCGTTTATGCCTATGGAAAGGAGCAAAGAACCTAGTGTAATATAAATGTATTTTTTCATAGTTTCACCTACTTTTTTCCTTTAGTTTTTGTAATGTTACAAAAATAATACATTTAAAAAATTTTTAATGAAAAATTTCAAATAATTCTTGACTAAAAGCAATATATCTAATATAATAGGGGAAGTGCTTGATTTGACTTTAAGTAAATATATGTATATGAGAAGGAGGTGCGTTTACAATGAAGATGACATTCCAGCCTAAGAAGAGACAGAGAGCTAAGGTTCACGGTTTCAGAAAGAGAATGAGTACTGCCAACGGCAGAAAGGTACTCCTTGCAAGACGTAGAAAGGGCAGAAAGGCATTAACTGCTTAATTTGCTTTTGCTACAAAGGCTTATGCTAAATTTGTTTCGGTTTGGACTTTAGGTCCAAATCAATTAAAGCCCGCTTAGTTTTAAGTGGGCTTTAATTGGTATACGGCATTATTTGTTTTAGGAAAGGGAAAGAATATGGAATTTACAGAGTCCCTTAAAAAGAATTATCAGTTTAGATTTGTCTATAATCGTGGCAAGTCTATTGCCAACAGATTGTTGGTTATGTATGTAGTGCGTAATGGCACAAATGGAAATCGCTTTGGTATTTCAGTTAGTAAAAAAGTAGGCAACAGCGTTGTTCGTAGCCGTATTACAAGATTATTGAGAGAAAGCTACCGTTTGTCAGAAAGCAAATTTTTGGCAGGCTATGACATTGTTGTTATTGCTAGAGCTTCTGCTAAAGAGGCTACATACAAGGAAGTGGAAAGTGCTTTAATGCACTTGTTGAACAAACAGAAACTTATTAAGTCAGAATAGAGGACTGAGTTTTATGCTGAAAAAAACAGCATTATTTTTAATAAGGGTGTACAGAAATTGTATTTCACCCTACAAACCGGCCTGCTGTAGGTTTGTGCCAACTTGTTCAGCCTATGCCTATGAGGCATTTGAAAAGTATGGCTTTTGTAAGGGTTTGTATTTAAGTATTAGAAGAATTTTAAAGTGTCATCCATTCCACAAGGGTGGGTATGACCCTGTTCCGTAAAGGGGGATTTTATTTTGTTCAAAGGCGTTACTATGCTTGCCGGTCGTAATGTATTAAAGGACCCAGGTATTATTGTAGGACCTATTGCCTTTATTTTAGGTGCGATAATTAACGTGATTTTCAACTTGGTTTATAATGTACTTGGAATACACACAAATTCTTTGGGTATTTCAATCATCATTTTAACTGTTTTCGTTAGACTTCTTATGACACCTATTGCTTATCATCAGCAGAAGTCTATGTTTAAAATGCAGGCACTTCAGCCTGAAATGAAGAAAATTCAGGAAAAGTACAAAGGTGCTATGTCAGACCCTGAACTTCAGAGAAAAATGAATATGGAAATGCAGAAGTTATATGCAGATAACAACTACAATCAGCTTGCAGGTTGTTTACCAATGCTTATTCAGCTTCCTATTTTCCTTGGACTTTACCATGTAATGCAGAATCCGTTTAAGTATATAGATATTATAAACACAGTTTATAGCCAAATTTCAGACATCGTTCTCAATGCTGCTCAGTCTAATGACACAGTTATGAACCTTGTAGTTGAATTTGGTAAATTAGGTAATATTCCGGCTGGTACACAGATTGATGCTAATGTATTCAGCAGAATTATGAATATTCTTGGACCAGACCAGATGAAGAGTCTTGGTACAGCTATTTCATCAGCTGACTTTACTTCTCTCTATGACAAGAAGAATGCTATTGAATACTTTATGGGTCTTAACCTTACAGAAACTGTAGGTCTTTCACTTAGTCCTAGACTTATTATTCCTATTCTTTCTGGTGGTACTACTTGGCTTTCTAGCTGGCTTATGTCAAGAAAGAACAAGCCTACTGACCCAGCTATGGTAACTCAGCAGAGAATTATGAGCATTACAATGCCTCTTATGATGGCTTGGATTACTACAAGTCTTCCAGGTGGTATTGGTGTGTACTGGATTACATCTAACTTATGTATGATTATTCAGCAGTTCTTTATTAACAAAAGACTTTCAAAGCACCCTATTGTAACAGTTAAAGCAAAGGGTTCAAAGGCTAAGGGAGGAAAATAATATGGCAAGACAGATTGAACAGACAGGCAAAACTATCAGCGAAGCTGTTGAGACTGCTGTTAAAAAACTTGGTGTTGAGCTTAGTGATGTAGAATATAAGGTTCTTAGCGAAGGCTCAAGAGGTTTCTTAGGTCTTGGTGCTAAACCAGCTAAGGTACTTGTTACTGTTACTGGCGAAGACGAGGCAGAGGAAATTCTTGAAGAAGTTAAGATTGAAGAAGTAGCAGAGGAAGTAAAAGAACCTCGAAAGTTCTTCAAGAAAGAAACAACAGTTGTAGAAAAGGCAACAGAAGAAGTTACAGAAGTTGTTGTAGAAGAAACTGTTGAAACTGAAAAGGTTGAAGCTCCAGTTGAAAACTCAAGAGCAAACCTTACAGAAGAAGATAAGAAAATTATTCTCGGTACAGCTACTGACTTTTTAAAGAGTATTTTTGATACTATGGGTATGGAAGTTAAAATCAATACATCTTTCGAAGATAATAAGCAGATACTCATTAACCTTGAAGGCGAAGAAATGGGTGCTATTATTGGTAAGAGAGGACAAACTCTTGACTCACTTCAGTATCTTACTAACCTTGTTGTAAACAAGGGCGAATATGCTTATATGAATGTAACAATAGATACTGAAAACTACAGAGTAAGGCGTAAAGAAACTCTTGAACACTTAGCCTTTAACCTTGCTAAAAAGGCTAAACATAACAGAAGAAATGTTACTTTAGAGCCTATGAATCCTTACGAAAGACGCATTATACACGCAACACTCCAAAATGACAGATATGTTACAACTTATAGTGAGGGTGTTGAACCTTTCAGATATGTTGTTATTGCTTTAAAGAATAATTATTCTAGCAAAAAGAGATATAACAACAGACCACAGGAACGCAATAATACAACAGAAACAACTGAGGAATAAGAATTAATAGGCGTAGGCTTGCTTTTAGCCTATGCCTATATTTTTATATATAGGAAAATTTTACAGGAGGTGTGAGGAATGTTAAAGGTTAATCTTGAAGATACAATTTCAGCTATTTCTACGGCTACTGGCAACGGTGGTATAGGTATTGTTCGTATGAGTGGAAAAGAGGCTATTGAAATAGCTGATAAACTTTTTGTATCCCCAAAGGGTAAGAAGTTAAGTGAACAGAAAAGCCATACTATACATTTTGGTACAATAGAAGTTGACGGAAAAGTAGTTGATGAAGTTCTTGTGTCAGTTATGAAAGCTCCAAATACTTACACAAGAGAAGATGTAGTAGAAATAAATACCCATGGTGGATATAGAGCGGTAACAGCTGTTTTAAATGCAACAATAAAGGCTGGCTGTAGAATGGCAGAGCCTGGCGAATTTACAAAGAGAGCATTCTTAAATGGTAGAATAGATTTGACACAGGCAGAGGCTGTTATTGATATTATTAATGCAAAGACAGACAAGGCAAAAGATGCAGCTGTTTTAAGACTTGAGGGTAAACTTTCAGAAAAGATAAAAGGACTTAGAGATAGACTTCTCACAATGATAGCAAATATTGATGTATCTATTGACTACCCTGAACATGAAGAAGAAACAATGAATTACGAGGCTGTAGATAAGGGTGCTAACGAAATGTTAGTGGAAGTAAATAAACTTATTGCTACAGCAGACACAGGAAAAATATACAAAGAGGGCATTAAGACAGTAATCTTAGGTAGACCAAATGTAGGTAAGTCATCACTTTTAAATACTCTTTTAGATGAGGACAGAGCCATTGTAACAGATATTGCCGGTACTACAAGAGATGTGCTTGAAGAAATGATAAATGTGGGAGGTATTCCTCTTAATATTATTGATACAGCCGGTATCAGAGATACAGACAATGTTATTGAGCAAATAGGTGTTGAAAAGTCAAAAACTCTTGCTATGGAAGCTGATTTGGTACTCCTTATGTTTGACGGTTCTAGGGAATTAACAGACGAGGACAGAGAACTTATAAAGCTGACAGAAAACAAAAAGTCTATTGTACTTGTTAATAAGTTGGATTTGGAACAGAAAATAGATACTGATGAGCTTGAAAAACTTACTGGTGGATTTATAAACATTTCAGTAAAAGCTGACAAGGGTGTTGAAAAATTATATGATGCCATAAAGTCTATGTTTATAAAAGGCGATATAAATGTGGATAACCAAGTTCTTATTTCCGGAGAAAGAAACAAGGCTAGCTTAGTAAAGGCTAAAAACTCTCTTGAAAATGTTATTGAAACTATAGCTAATGGTATGCCAGAAGATTTTATGATTATGGATTTAACAGATGCCTATGAGGCGTTAGGCGAAATTTCTGGCGAAACACTTGAAGAAGATATTATTGACAGAATATTCAGCGAATTCTGTTTAGGTAAATAAAATTTTTAAAATTATTTGAGGTGAAAAACAAATGGAAAAGCCATATATTGCTGATGAAGTTGATGTAATAGTTATTGGTGGCGGTCACGCAGGTTGTGAGGCTGCTCTTGCATCTGCTCGTATGGGACTTAATACTATAATGTTTGCCATTAATTTGGATAGTATTGCAATGATGCCTTGTAATCCAAATGTAGGTGGTAGCTCTAAGGGTCACTTGGTAAGAGAAATTGATGCCTTAGGTGGCGAAATGGGTAAAAACATTGATAAAACCTATATTCAGACTAGAATGTTAAACACAGGTAAAGGTCCAGCTGTTTACTCTTTAAGAGCACAGGCTGACAAGGCTAAGTACCACAATGAAATGAAAAAGACTCTTGAAAACACAGAAAATTTACTTGTGCGTCAAGGGGAAGTAAACGAAATTGTTGTTGAAGACGGCAAAGTAACAGGTGTTATTACTGAAAGTAATGCTCTTTACAAGTGTAAGGCAGCAGTAATTTGTACTGGTACTTACTTAAAGGCTCGTTGCCTTTATGGCGATACAATTATTGAAAGTGGTCCTAATGGTTTAAGACGAGCTAATCATCTTAGTGACAGCCTTAAAAAGTTAGGTGTAGAATTAAGAAGATACAAGACAGGTACACCGGCTAGAGTTGATAAGAGAACTATTGATTTTTCAAAAATGAAAGAACAGCCAGGCGATGAAAAGATTGTTCCATTTTCTTTTGAAAATAAGCCAGAAGATATTGCTAGAGAACAGATTAGCTGTTATTTGACATACACAAACGAAAAAACTCACGAAATTATTAGACAGAACTTAGACCGTTCTCCTCTTTATTCAGGTGTAATAACTGGTACTGGTCCTAGATATTGTCCATCTATTGAAGATAAAGTAGTTCGTTTTGCTGATAAGGACAGACATCAGATATTTATTGAGCCAGAGGGCGAAGACACTAACGAAATGTATGTTCAGGGTATGAGTTCATCACTTCCAGAAGATGTTCAGATTGCTATGTACAGAACACTTCCAGGTCTTGAAGATGTGCGTTTTATGAGAACAGCTTATGCCATTGAGTACGATTGCATTGACGCAAATCAGCTTAAACTTTCTCTTGAATTTAAAAATATTGCTGGTCTTTTTAGTGCTGGTCAGTTTAATGGTACAAGTGGTTATGAAGAAGCAGCAGCACAGGGTATTATGGGTGGTATAAATGCCGGTGCATACTGTAAGGGATTAGAGCCTTTAATACTTGACAGGTCAGAGGGCTATATTGGCGTATTAATAGACGATATTATAACTAAGGAAAGCCACGAACCATATAGAATGATGACTTCAAGAGCTGAATACAGATTGCTTTTAAGACAGGATAATGCAGATTTAAGATTAACTGAAAAGGGTCACGAATATGGTCTTATTACTGACGAAAGATATGCTAAATTCTGTGAAAAGAAAAAGGCTATTGAAGATGAAATTGCAAGAGTAATGAAAATTAATTTAGGACCTACACCAGAAGTAAATTCACTTTTGGAAAGCTATGGCTCAACACCTTTAAACAATGGTATTAAAATGGCCGATGTTATTAAACGCCCTGAGATGGATTATGACAAACTTGCACCAATAGATTTTAACAGACCAGAATTGCCAGACGATGTTAGAGAACAGGTAAATATACAGATTAAGTACGAGGGTTATATTACAAGACAGCAACATCAGGTACAGCAGTTTAAGAAGTTAGAGGCTAGAAAAATACCTGAAGACATTGATTATGAACAGGTAATGGGTCTTAGAATTGAGGCTAGACAGAAGTTAGAGGCTGTTCGCCCTGTTAATATTGGACAGGCAAGCAGAATAAGTGGTGTATCTCCTGCTGATGTAAATATGCTTTTAGTTCACTTAAATATGTGAGGTGCTTATGAATAGCTTAAAAGAATATTTAGAAAAGTTAAATATAGAAATTAATGACAGACAAGAAGAACAGTTTGTTCAATATATGAACTTGTTGGTAGAATGGAACGAAAAAATGAACCTTACTGCTATTACAGAAAGGGAACAGGTTTTCATAAAGCATTTTGCCGACAGTTTAACTCCCCTTATGTACTTTGACTTTAAGGGGAAAAGTGTTATTGATGTAGGTACTGGTGCAGGTTTCCCTGGCTTGCCATTAAAAATTGCTGAACCAACTATTGAGCTTACTCTTTTAGATGCTTTGCAAAAGAGAATTGGCTTTCTTGAAACTGTTGGTCAGGATTTAGAACTTGAAAATGTTCACTATATACACGCAAGAGCAGAAGAAGGCAGTCGTATGCCGGAGCATAGAGAACAGTATGACATAGCTGTTTCAAGAGCTGTTGCCTCTCTTAATGTTTTAAGTGAATATGATTTGCCTTATGTTAAGGTTGGTGGAAAGTTTGTAGCTCTTAAAGGACCTACAGCTTATGATGAAATAAAAGAGGGCGAAAAGGCTGTTGAAATATTAGGTGGCGAAATAACTTCTGTAAAGGAAGTTACACTTCCACAAACTGATATTACCCACACAATAGTTGAAATTACAAAGGTAAAATCAACTGATGAAAAATACCCAAGACGAGCAAAGAAGATTTCTTCAAGTCCTTTATAGGAGTGTATTTATGGAAGTAAAGTTTTATAAAGACGAAAATGCAGATGCCTTTTATGTAAGAAGAAAGGTGTTTGTAGAAGAACAGAATATTCCTGAATGTGATGAATTTGACGGTAGTGACATAGGTGTAATACAGGCTGTTGTATATGATAACAACAGCCCTGTGGCTACTGGCAGACTTATAAAAGTGGAGAATGAAATGAGAATAGGCAGAGTAGCAGTTTTAAAGGAGTACAGAGGCACAGGAACTGGTAAACTACTTATGAATTCCCTATTGGAAAAGGCAAAAGAGTGTGGATATAAGGAAATTATTGTTCACGCCCAAACTCACGCCTTAGGCTTTTATGGTTCTCTGGGCTTTGAGGAATATGGAGAGGTTTACATAGAAGATAAAATTTTACATAAATCAATGAAAAAAAGAATTGCATTTTAACCATAAGACTTGTATAATTATACTGTATGATTTGGTGTTAAATTTATGCACTTTTTATAGGAGGTTCTCTGATATATGAAAAAGAGATTAGTATGTTTTGGTCTTGCCTTAGCATTTTCTTTAAGTAGTTTTAGTGCAATTTCATTTGCAGAAGGCTCTTGGAAAAAAGGCTGGACTGGTAAAGCTGATGCTGCTGCATATACAGTAAATGCAAACGGCTCAACTGTTACAATGTCAAATGATAATGTTAATAATGGTAAATTTACAGATGGCGAAGATAGTATTGTTTACTATGCTAATGAATTAAAGGCTGATGAAGACTTTGAATTAAAGGCTACAGTAAACATTGATTCTTATAATACAGCAAAAGACGGCAGTAATCCTCAGCAGGGTTCTGTTGGTATTGGTGTACTTGATTCACTTTACAATAAAACTGATGATAAGACATATGATGACGGTGTTTTCTTAGGCTCTTATGCTTCTCAGAAAGACAGCCCTATGGCAATTCATTCTCTTGTAAGAGCAAACAGCAGTAAGAAAACGGTTGGCGATGCTTTATCTGATACTTTTGCAAATACAGGGGAAAATTTAGGTACATTTGATTTATATATTAAAAAAGTAGGTAATGCTTATACTCTTACTTGTGGGGACAAGTCAACAACTGTTGAAATGACTGCAATGGAAGACGAAATTTATCCTTGCCTTTATATTGCAAGAAATGCAAAGGCTACATTTACAAATGTTTCTCTTAAAACTGAAACAAGAAAGGCTACTTCTCTTACTTTAAAGGGCAAGTGCAAGACAGCTTATTCTTATGGCGAAAAGCTCGATTTATCAGGTCTTACTGGTACTGTTACATATGATGACGGTACAAAGGAAGATGTAACTGGTTTCCTTGCTTCTGGTTACGATGCAACTAAGACAGGTAAGCAGACAATTACTCTTTCTTATGGCGAGGCAAAGGCTAACATTGATGTTAGTGTTGCAAATGTTGCATTAACTGATGTTAAAATTGGTTTCACTCCAGTAAAGACAGATTATAGCTTAAATGGTCCTTTCAGTAGTACAGGTATTTCTGTAGAGGCTGTTTATTCAGACGGTACTACAAAGAAACTTGACAGCGACCAGTATACATTCTCTCTTAACGGTAAGACAATTAAAGACGGCGATGCTGTAACAGGTATAGGTCATCAGATTGTTAAAGTAAATGTAAAGCCACAAAAGGGTATCAACACTACAGCTGTAGGTAGTTACAATATTTACATAAATAAAAATGCTTATTCTTCTCTTGAGGCTAAGGGTAAGGGCTTTGATACAGAGTATTACTTAAATGACCAGTTTGATACAAACACTATAGAAGTAACTGCAAGCTATACAAATGATAGTGGCAAGGTTGTTTCTGAAATTGTTCCAGCAGGTTCTTATACTTTAACAGGTTTCGATTCTAAAACAGCAGGCGAAAAGGAAGTTAAGATTTCAGCCGGTGGTTTAGATGTATCTAATACTGTTACTGTAAAGGAAAAGCAGGTTACAGGTATTGAGCTTACAAAATATCCTAAGACTACATACAATGTAGGCGAAAGTTTTGATAAGGAAGATATGGCTGTTGTTGTTAAGTATGATAACGGCGATGAAGATGAATTAACAGATTATACTGTAAACACAGATAAATTTGATACTTCTAAGGTTGGCAAGACTTCTGTTACTGTTAGTAGCAAGGAAGGTAGTGTAGAATTACCTTGTACAGTAGTTGAGGCTAAAGATGCTAAGTGGAGAAAGGTTGTATTTGGTCAGAGTTCTAATTACGACAAGCAAGACGAGGGTATTAGTGGTGTTACAGCTGATGACTATGGCACAGTTAATGGCAAGATTAATGTAAGGTCTTGGAACGGCTCTGGTAAGATTACACAGGACCACGACGGTATTAGCTATTACTATACAACTGTAGACGGTAACGAAGATTTCAGAGTTACTGCTGACATTAAGGTAAACAAGTACCTTGAACACGATAACAACGATACTAAGAGAAGTGGTCAGGAAGCCTTTGGTATTATGGCCAGAGATGTTATTCCTTTGACTGGCGAAGATGGTAAGATTGTTACTGATGAAAGCAAGGCAAAGAAAGATAGCGAGGGTGTTTCACAGCCTCTTGATAACGGTGCTGTTTTTGCATCTAATATGGTAATTTGTGGTGGTTATTCTGGTACAGGCTATCCAGCAGATAAAAGCACTAAGGACTACGATAAGATTATTAATATGAACAGAATTAACCTTATTGTAAGAGAAGGTGTTACTGCTACTGACGGTGGTGGTAAGAGAATTGGACCTTACGCTATTAATAGTGAATTCCCTAAGGAGGGTAATACATACAGAGTTACTCTCGAAAGAATGAATGGTGGTCTTTATGCTAAGTGCTATGACTATCAGACAGGTAAAACTCAGACTACAGTTTACAATGACGATAGTTTCCTTACAGTTCAGAGTGATAAGGTTTATGTTGGTTTCTTTACTTCAAGATGGGCTGACATTGATGTATCAAATGTAGAATTTAGAACTTCTGACAGAAGTACAGACCAGAAAGTTGCTGAAAAGGAAGAAGAACCAGCTACAGCAGGTATTAGCTTTAAGACAAAGGGCTATTCAACAAGCGAAAACTATGGCTTTGATTTAGCTACATCTGACAGCAAGGGTAAAGTAACAATTAAGGTAAATGATGCTGTTGTTGCTCAGAATGTAGATATGGCTGATACTCAGCACTTTACAGCTAAACTTAAAAACAATACAGCAAACAAGATTGTAGCTGTTTATACTCCAGATAAATCTCTCAACCTCAGTAGCTACGAACCTATTGTTGTTAGAAAGACTGTTTATTGCAAGGAAACTCCAGCAAATGCTACTACACTTTATGTTTCTCCACAGGGTAGTTTCAATGGTGATGGTACAAAGGAAAATCCTTTTGATATTGATACAGCAATCGGTCTTTGCAAGGCTGGTCAGACAATTCAGCTTGCCGGTGGTGTATACAACAGAACATCAAGAATTGATATTTCTATAGGCGATGACGGTACAGCTGAAAAGCCAAAGACAATTAGAGCTGACGAAAATGATAGAGCCATCATTGACCTAGGTGCTACTTGTGCAGGTTTCTATACAGGCGGTAATTACTGGGTATTCGAAAATATGGATGTCAGAAATTCTGGTAATAACTTAAAGGCGTTTAATTTAGGTGGTTCTCATTGTGTAGTTAGAAATTGCCGTTTCTATGATAACAGAGATACAGGTTTCCAGATTAGTAGAATTGATGATGACCAGACTAGAGAATTTTGGCCAGGTTATAACCTTATTGAAAATTGTGAATCTTTCAACAACTGTGACCCAGCTATGATTAATGCTGACGGTTTTGGTACTAAACTTACTTCTGGCGACGGTAATGTTTACAGAAATTGTAAATCACACCATAACCTTGATGACGGTTGGGACTGCTATACAAAGGTAAATACTGGTGCTATTGGTGCTGTAACTCTTGAAAATTGTCAGGCTTATAAAATGGGTCTTAGATTAAATGAAGATGGTACAGAAACTCCTTACGGTGCTGGTGGTCACAACGGTTTCAAAATGGGTGGCGAAAATATTGCTGTAAACCATGTTCTTAAAAATTGTGTTGCTTATGATAACTTAGCTTGTGGTGTTACAACTAACTTCAACCCAAGTCTTACTCTTATTGATGTTAAGGCATATAACAATGCTGAAAGCAACTTTAACTTCTTTACAGATAAGGCTGACCAGTACAACTATACTGTAACTGGTGCTGTTTCATACAATGGTGGTGCGGTTGATAGAATTCCTACTGAAAATTACAATAAGGAATACAAGAACAATAGCCAGACTCCACTTATTAGCGACTCTAACTATTGGGAACTTGCTTTAGGTAAGAGTGTAAATAAATCAGGCAAAGAAGCAAACGAAAGTATGCTTAAAATGAAATAATACAATATAGAAAAAGCTCCGAAAGGGGCTTTTTTTATTGCCTAAATATATTATAAAAATATTACAAATCAAAGTTTTTATGACAATTTTCGGCATTTGTGATACAATAACTAGGAATGAGAAAGAGGTGTTTGTTTTGAGTTATAAAACAAAAAATATTATAGTGTATATTGCTGTTGTTATATTCAGTATACTATTTTGCTATTTTGGCAACAAGTACACTATGGCAAATTATAAGTTATTAAATAATCAAGGTGTAGATGCCACTCATCCTGGGGTTATTACTGAAATAACTAATGAACAGGACTACACTTACCAGAATGGTCTTGGTGGTAGTAAAATTTCCTTTAAATGTACCCTAAAAGATACGGGAGAGGAAATAGAGGGTACACAGGTTGTTGATGATTATGACCCTGTTCCTTACAGAAAGGTTACAAAGGGGGATAAAATCCTTTTGGACTATGATGATACTAATGGTTGGCAGTTTACAGAATATATAAGAACTGACGCACTTTTAGTATTAGGTGCTATATTCTTGATTGCACTTTTATTCTTTGGCAGAACTAAAGGTCTTAACACAATTATTTCATTAGGCTTTACTTGTATTGCTATTTTTGCAGTATTTATTCCGGCTGTTATAAGTGGTCAGAATATTTATTTATGGTCAGTAGGCATATGTGCTTACACAATAATTATGACATTACTTATTGTAAACGGTCCTAACACAAAAACTCTTACATCTTGTATAGGCTGTTTTGGTGGTGTTGTATTGGCCGGTATTCTTACATTTTTTATGACAAAGATACTTGCCCTTACTGGTGTTGTAGACGAATCTTCATATTCTCTTACAACAGTAAATCCAGACCACCCTATTGATTTGCTTGCTATTATATTCGCAGCTATTATAATCGGTGCTATGGGTGCAGTAATGGATGTTGCTATGTCACTTTCTTCATCACTTCACGAATTAAAGTTAAAGGTTATGAGCATATCTCCTAAGGAACTTTTCAAAAGTGGTATGGTTATTGGTAGAGATATGATGGGTACAATGGCTAACACTCTTGTACTTGCATATATTGGTAGTAGTCTTACAGTTACTGTGCTTATTGTAATTTACAATAGTTCAATGACAGAACTTCTTAACAAGGAAAGAATAGTTGTTGAAATTTTACAGGCACTTGTAGGTAGTATAGGTATATTGTTTACAATACCTTTCACTTGCTTTGTTTGTGCTATGTTATATAGAAATTTAAAGCCTTATGACAACAATGTAGAGTTTGACGAATATGCTTATTGTGAGCAACTTGCTGAAGAAAAAGAGGCTAGAGAGGCCAGAGCTTTAGCTAAGAAACAGGCTAAGGAAGAAGAAGCAAGAGCTATAAAAGAAGGCAAGGAAGAAGCGAATAAGTTTTAAGAGGTATATTTTATGATAGAAGTAAAAAATATTTCCAAAAGATATAGGAACACTGTTTTGGACGATATAAGTTTTACTGCTGAAAAAGGTCAATGTATAGGCATAATAGGAGCAAATGGCTGTGGAAAAACCACATTGCTTTCTATTATGGCTGGTGTCAACAAGACACAGTCTGGAAAAATATATTACAACAATGAACTTGCAGACAGGAAAAGTGTTTTCAAAAAGTATATTGCTTATGTACCACAGGAAAATCCACTTATTGATGAACTTACTACAAAGGACAATTTACTTTTGTGGCTTGGCAGTAATAGAAAAATAAAAGATGGATTTGAAAATGGCGTTTTAAAGGATTTGGGTATTGACGAATTTTTGAACAAGCAAGTTAATGAGCTTTCAGGTGGTATGAAAAGAAGATTAAGCATCGGTATTTCACTTTCAAACAATGCACCTATAATGCTATTAGACGAGCCAGGTTCAGCCTTAGATATTTATGGCAAACAGGAAGTAAATTCTTATATTTCAAATTATGTAAAAAATGGTGGAACTGTAGTAATGAGTACCCACGATAGAGATGAAATAGATTTATGTACTAAACTATACAAAATAGAAGACGGAATTTTAAAGGAATGTGAGGGATAAAAAGTGGACGATAATATTAAAAATATGGAGGATATTGAAAACAAGCCTTCGGGGCAAAACCCTGAAAATAGTGTAGAGGAATTTAATAACGAATCGACAGAAAATGTTTCAGATGAAAGTGCAGAAGAAGTAACAGAAAATAGTGCAAATGAAGATACTTCAGAAAAAAATACTGATGAAGTAACAGAAAATCGTGTAGACGAAAATACTTCAGAGGAAACAAAAGAGGAAAATACAGAATCTGAATTTGATACTAAGGAAAGAAAACCATTAAAAAATCTTGGTAAAGTAGTTATTTCTGTTGTTGCAGTAGCAATGGTTGCAACTACAGCTTATGCAGTTTTAAATCCCGTAAATGTTATAAAGAGAGCTACTACAAAGACTTTTAACCAGTATGTAAACAGAACATCTATAATAAATACTATAGGCTTGAAAGATATAGTAAATATGATAGATACAAAGTCAGTTTCTGTTGATGCTGAATTAAATGTAAATGACAATTCATATATGCCTAGCATAAATGGTGGTGGTATCAGCTTTAGTTTTGACAAAGATGTGGATAAGAAACTTGCTCAAAGTAAGGTATCAGCTTTATATAAAAATACCGCCCTTATGGATTTATATTCTTATACAGATAATAAGGACATTGTAATTTATGCTCCTGCCCTTTATGAAAAGGCAATTAAGTTTGGTTGCGACAATATTTTAAAACAATACTTTGACTCTCCTTTAATGAAAGGTTCAAGTGCTGAATATAACAAGGATAAGGATTTTTCAGTTAAGCTTTTTGATGACAATAAGGTAACAGAAAAGGCTGACAAATATTTTAATATTTATAGTGATTTTACAAGCCAGTTACAGTATTATACTAATCTTCATTGGAAAGAGGCTACTAAAAATGCTACTTTAAAAAAGAATGAAAATAAAGATGTTATTGTAGGGGAAAAGGAATTAAAGTGTAAAAGCTATACACTTACAGTACCTTATGAAGATGTAAACAAGTTTATAATAGGTGTTGTAAGAGATACAAGCAAGGGTTCAGGTTTTGAAAATTTCTTGACTGAATATGCCACATATATGTATACTTCACAGCCTATGTACCAGTATTTCTTTGAAAATGAAGCAGACTTAGAAAAATATATAAAGAATAGTATACAAGAGTCAATTTCAAATGTAGAGAAAAATGCAAAGTTTGGAGATTTAAGTATTAACTTCTACATAAATGGTGGTATGCTTGTAAAGTGCGAAAGCAGTATGAATGTAACAGTAGACAATTCTGTAATGGACATTAATGCTAATATGGCACTTAACGGCAGTGAAAATCCTATAGATTTAATAAATAGTGAAGTTGCTTTCAATAGTGACGGTAGTGTACTTAAATTATCTCTCAGCGACAGAGCAGAAAATAAGGAAAATTCTATTGATTCTTCAAAGGAATTAAACATTGACGATGCTCTTGGAAATAATATTAAACTTGTAGCAAATGGTAGATATGATACAAAGAATAATCAGCTTTTAGCAAGCATTGACAAGAGTAATTCTGGTAGAGATACCCAGGGTATAAGTCTTAAAGCAAAGGTTGTTCCAGCTAAGGATACATTAAACGCTGATATAAGCGAATTTAATGTAGATATGATGGGTGTAACTTGTTCAGGTAATGGTCTTTTAGATGTCAGACCTTTAAGTGAGGATATAGCTGCTCCTGACAGTGAGGCTATGGAAGTATTTAAGGTTGACAAGGAAACTGTTGAAAATGCAATGAACTCTGCTAAAGATAAATTTACAGAGATAATGTCAAAATTTAAAGGATTAAAATAAAAATGTTTTTACGATATTTATTTATGGAATTAAAAAGGTCATTGTACCTTTTGCCTAAAATTTTAATAGGTGCAGAAATTCTTGTTTTGGCTATGGGTATAGTGTCTTTTGTTGGTATTTCTGCTATGGATAAAAGCTCAGCTGAAATAAAAAAGTCAGTTGTAGCTATGTATATTCCTGATGGTGGTGCAACAGAAGATATGGCACTTTCTATTGTGGAAAATATGGAAAGTGTAGGTACGCTGTGCAAATTTGAATTAGTTGACAGTAAAGACAAAGTTAAAAATATGGTTGAAAATGGCTCTGCTTTAGGCGGAGTCATTTTGCCTAGTGACTATATTCATAGTATATTAAAAGGAGAAAATCTCCACCCAATACTTATATTGCCAAAGGGTACAGACTTAAACAATAAACTTTTTGAAAATCTAGCAGAGGGTGGTTGTGGCATTTTTGCAGCCGTTCAGGCAGGTGTATATTCTGTTCAAGATGCTTTGTTGGCTAAAACCGGCAAAGAGGTTTCTATACTTAAATTGGCTGAACTGGATATGGAATATGTAAATACTGTTTTGCCAAGAGCTACATATTTTGATACAAATATGGTAAATAGCGAAAGTGATTTAACTGTAAAGGAATACTATTTATCAATGGCTTTGGCTATGGTTATGCTTCTTGCTGGTATGGCAATGGCACCAGTTGTAAGTGGACACAATAGAGCTTTTTACAATAAGTTGAAAATGTCAGGAGTTGGCTTTTTACTTAATTCTCTTGTAGTAAACATAATAGTATTTTTAATATATGCAGTTATTTATTTAATAATTTTAGGGCTGTTTTGTATTTTAAGAGTGGATATACAGTTTAATATATTATCCTTTGTTATGCCTTGTTTTATTGGCTCTATTTTTACAACTGCTGTTTATACATTATGTGGAGATAGAAGTTATGGAGGGCTTTTGATATTTGCCTTTAGTATGGTTTTTGGCTTTTTAGGTGGTGCTTTTGTACCAGTTTCACTTCTTCCGGATACTATAAAGGCCATAAGCCAATACTCTCCAGTAAATATTGTAGGTAGCCAAATTATGGGTATGTTTTCTGCCTATGACTATGCTTCCTTAAAATACGGAATTGTATTTGCTGTATTTCTCTATGTTGTTACAGCATTGAAAGGGGCGATAAAAAGATGAGTGTCTTTTGGCGAATACTGATTTATATAAAAAGATTGTGTAAAATGCCAGCCTTTGTTATTGCTCTTTTGTTAATGCCAGTAATAGCCTACGGAATAAAGAACTTTACTACTCTTGAAAACAAGGGGATAACAGTAGGTGTTTATGCTACAGGAGAAGTTGGTAAGGCTGTTTGTGAAGATTTGTTAAGTAAGGACTATGTTGTTAAATTTGAAAAGTATGACAGCATAGAAAAAATGAAAGAAGATGTGGAATTTAAAACAATAGAGTGTGGTTATGTCTTTGAAAATTCCTTTGAGGATGGATATAAAAAAGGGGATTTGACAAGGTCTATAGGCTGTATAACATCTAATTCCTCTGTACTTCACAAAATGATAAATGAAGTTGTGTATTCTTCAATTATAACAAAACAAGCTCCTGAAATAGCAAATAACTATTTAAAGGATAAGAATATACCTGTAACAGTAGATGAGGACTATGGAAAGTATATGGACAGTGATAAGCTGTTTACCGTTGATACAGAATATGTAGATTCTCCACAGATTGCATCTAAGAAACTTTTTAGCGTGTCAAATGTAGTGGCTCTTTATACTATGCTAGGTGTTGTGCTTTTGTCTGTAAATGCTGTGAGAGATAGGAAAAAGGGTATTAGAATTAATGGCTATTTTTGCATTTTTGCAGGTTGTTTGCTGTTTACTATATTCTCTATTATTTCATCAAAAATAGCCGGAGAATTGACAAATGAGGCTGTTTTAAGGTATGGCATATATTTATTTGTATTAAGTGGTTTTGCTTATTTATTAAGTGCCTTGCCTAAAGAGGAAATTCTATTTGGGATATTGCCGGTGTTGGCAGTAACTTCTGTAGTTCTTAGCCCTATATTTATAGATGTAAGTAAGTATTTAAAAATACTTGAGCCTTTGCAATACATTTATACTGTAACATACTTTGCAAAAGCTGATGTGATGACTATGGGCGTGGTTGCTATAGTATTAAATGCCGTGGCATTTTTAGTGAACAGGATAGTGAAAAGATAAAAATTTAGGTATTATGGGAAGGGAATAATTATGAGAGTAGACCCAGAGTTGACATATCAAGACTATAAGGATGGGGTTGAAGATGCTTTTCATTTGTTAGGGAATAAAAACTATATGACACCTAATAAGATAACAGATTATATGACAGATGAAGATAATGACCTTTTGGTTAAAGATAGTACATCATTAGCTATATGGATAGTAACCATCGGGGAATATGAAGTAAGACACGATATTTTAGAAGAACGAGTTCATACCGAGTTATGTTATCACATTCCTAGATTTTTAGACGGCTTATATGATGATGACTTAACAAAAGAAGAACATAAGCAAATGCAAGAAGATGTAGATTATATATTATCTAAAATTGAATTGTATGAGGTTTATCCTGTAGATGACGATGAGGAATAGCTGTTATATTAATGGTTAAGGCTTAAAAGAGAATATATAAAGGATAGTAAGAAGTGTAAAGTATTAAATGAGATACTTTACACTTTTTTTAATGAACCGAAAGATAAATCGGACACACGAAGTGTGGCTTTCAACGAAGTTGAAAGTTCTGACCAATGAACCGAAAGATAAATCGGATGATTTAACTTGTTAAGTCGTAAATTAAGGTCGTTAATTTGGTCTGATTGGAAGTCCGTAAACAAATGAGAAGTAACAAATAAAAATTGTGATAAACAATCCTCATTTGTGGTTTACATAAAAATATATAATAGACAAAAAAAGAGAAGGTAAAAACCTTCTCAACTTAGCTAGGCTAGCAGGATTCGAACCTGCGGATGACGGAATCAGAATCCGTTGCCTTACCACTTGGCGATAGCCCATTATTAAATTATTGATATAAGAGAGACCAAAAAGCAGGGCTGGCAGGATTCGAACCTGCGAATGCAGGGATCAAAACCCTGTGCCTTACCGCTTGGCGACAACCCTATATCACCGTGCGGGGTCACCACACTATTTAAAAGAAAAGAGCGCGAGACGGGATTCGAACCCGCGGCCCTCGCCTTGGCAAGGCGATGCTCTACCACTGAGCCACTCGCGCACAATGCAGTCGACGGGACTTGAACCCGTACCCAGTAAACCCAGACTAGATCCTTAGTCTAGCGCGTATGCCAATTCCGCCACGACTGCATATTTAGTTGTTTTTGTTTGCTGTAATCACCAGCGAACAAATAATATTATAATCACACTTTACCGTTTTGTCAAGCATTTTTTTTAATTTTTTTCAATTTTTTTTAATTTAGCATTAAATTCATATAAAATTGAGGCTTTTCTGAACCATAAAAAAGTCCCATACCTATAGGATTTAAGCCGTTTACAGAGGAAACTTCTGCAAATTTTTCACAATGGAAATTTATTAAAAAATTTATGAAAAATTGGTCGTATTCTTTGTCTTTTGAAATAATTTCTTGAATTTTTAATGGATGAAGTTCAGAAATAAAAGCATAAGATTGAATAATATTTTTATCTTTTAAAACATAAACTTCCCCACCGAGGGCATTAAACATTTCAATTTGGTCTTTAAAATAGTCCTCATTTCTTTCTATAAGAAATTTAGAACAGCTATTATATATTTCTGCCATAGATTTTAAATCTTCAAATTTAGCTTTTTCGACAGTATATTTAAGTTCATTTGTAGATTTCATTACCTTTGTATCTACATAAGACAATGTTTCGTAGCCAAATTTACTATAGTAATTAAAAAGTCTTTGGTTTGCCGGAATAAGTACAGAGCCTTTTACTCCTCTTGATTTATCAATTTCAAAGGATTTTTCCAACAATTTGCCCATTAAGCCCTTTTTTCTATAATCAGGGTGGGTAGTGGCACCGTATATGTAAGTAACGGCACCAATACCCTTTAATGTATAAGGCATCATTTGTAACATAGCCACAGGTCTTTCTTCTATATAGAGAAGTGTGTCCTCATATTTAAAAAAGTTATCAAAAAAATATTTGTTAAAATCTGGTTCTTCCCCAAAGGCTATGTCCCAAAGTTCTTTAATATATGGAATATCTTTTTTTTCTGCAAATCTTATCATATTAGTGTACCTGAATAAATTTTAGTTATAAATTCTGGGTAGTATGAAAGTTTAGATTTTCTAAGTCCTTCAATACCCAAATCTTCTTCTCTGTCTATATATTTAACATTCTGACAATTTCTCATAGCAAACTGCTGGTTTATCATTTGATATGAACCAGGAATGTCATAGTCAGCCTTTTCAATATGTATAATGTACATATCATCAAAAGGTTGACTACCTAATGTTATAGCTATAATTTTGCCGTCAAGTCTAATAAGTCCACCTTTTATACCTAAATACTTAAAGTTTCTCAATGCTGTAGAGGAGGCACAAAGTTCGCCGAAAAATTGGTTATCGTTTTCACTCCAACCTATTTGGTAATCAAAGAAATCGTGGATATTATTTTCTGTAAGTTCTTCGTATTCCCATCTACCGTCATATTCCTTTAAAAATTTGTTTATATGGTTTCTCTTGCCATGAAGTTTTTTGCCTTTAAGAGTAATAAGACTTTGGGCATCATAAACATAATCTCCATTGTCACGCATTTCATCATACTTAAAACGATTAGGAAAAGCTGTTTCCAATTTTTCTCTTAATTCTTCGTCTAAGTTTATGATTACGCATTTATCTCCATTTGATTCGGCGTGGACAATAAGTTTTTCAACAGCACCTTTAAAATCGCCATTATCTCCAATGGAAATAGGGGGCATAAAATATTCAATATTGCCGTCACCGGCTACCATAAAAAGAAAACCGTCTTCTTCACAAATTTTTGTTCTATAGTTATGTGCCCATATGATAATATCCACAGGGGAATAATCGCAAATAAATCTATTCTTTTGTGTATAATATTTTTCTATTAAATCCTTGTGTTCAAGGGTTACTGGTTTAAAATCTAACATAATGTATCTTCTTTCATATTATTTTTAATCCGTAATATTATAGTGTATTTATTAAAAATAGTCAAATGATGACAATAATTATTAATTAAAAAATATTTTCATTAAAATTCTTCTATTTCCTTTTCTATCTGTTCAAGACCTTTAAGCCAAAAATCCTCTGTAGTTAAATCAAAGCCAGCGATTTTAGCAACATCTTTTAATTCCATTGTACTTGAGGCAGAAAGGAACTTATCATATAAAGGTATAAATCTCTCCTTATCCTCTAAATAAAGGCTGTAAAGACCCTTTGCAAGAAGTAGACCAAAGGCGTAAGGGAAGTTGTAGTAATTAAAGTCAGCATCATAATAGTGAGGTTTACAAACCCACATATAAGGGTGGAGATAATTTTCGTCAAGACCCTCTCCGTATGATTTTTTCTGAGCATCTATCATAAGTCCACAACATTCTTCAGGAGAAAGAGAACCCTTTTCACGAGCTTTAAACACACTATCTTCAAACAAAAATCTACTATAAATATCAATAATACATTGTGTAGCACCCTGTAAGTCATTTTCCCTAATAATAAGTGCAGAATTTTCATCGGCTTCCTTTAAAGCCTCATTTACTACTATTGTTTCGCAGAAATTAGAGGCTGTTTCAGCTATAGGCATAGGATAAAAACTATTAATCTGTGAAAGGTGGAAAAGTCTTGTGTTATGGAATGCGTGACCAAGCTCGTGAGCTATTGTTACAACATCATTAAATGTGCCACCAAAGTTTGTAAGAATACGGCTTTCCTTTATAGAATGGATAGTTTCACAGAAAGCACCACCAACTTTACCCTTTTTAGGCATAAGGTCAATCCATTGATTATCAAAGGCGTAAGTTGCAAAATCTCCTAAATCCTTGCTAAACTTGTAGAAACACTTTAATACAAAGGCTTTTGCTTCCTCTAAAGTATATTTTAAATCTTCTTTGCCAACAGGAGCAAAAAGGTCATAAAAAGCTAAAGAGCCACTACCGCCTAAATATTGAGATTTTTTAATAAAGTATTTTCTCAAGGCAGGGAGTTTTTTATCAATGGCAGAAAACATAGCATTTAAAATTGTAGAGTCAATACGAGAGTCTGCCAAAGTCTGTTCCAAAGGAGAAGAATAGTTATGCAATTTACTTGTAGTAATAACCTGTCCTTTTATACCATTAAGGCAAAAAGCTGAGGACATATCTATTTTTTTATATGCCTCCAGTTCAGCCTTATAAGCATTTTTTCTTACATCTGGGTCATCGCTGTAGGCTAAATTTCTTACAACAGAAAGAGGCTCTTTTTTGCCATTGTAGTCAACTTCCAATGTAGAAGAAATCTGGTCCCAAAGTTTTTCCCACATATTTGAGCCAGTAGTTTTCATTTTTGCAATTATTTCTTCCTGCTGAGGAGAGAGAGTATGAGAGGACATATTGACTTTTTCTGTTATAAAAAAGCGATGTTCCTTTAGAATTGGACTATTTTCTACTAATTTGTCGATGTCTTTTACTTGCTTTAAGAACTCAATAAGCATAGTATTTTCATAGGCAGTATTTGACTCGATATTTTCCACAGTATCTAAAGCCTTAGCAAGTTCAGAATTTGTTGTATCTACAGCAAGAGCTAGATTAATGTACATACCTAATTTTTCATAGGCAAGAACTGAATTTTTTAATTCAATATATTTTTCCAGTTTTTCCTGAGGGTTATTTGTGTTTGTAAAGTTTTCACTACACCACTTGTTTAAATTGTCTACAGCTTTTCTGTAATTTTCTATGTCAGTTTTAAATTCTGCACTGTCTACAGATGGGTATATATTGTCAAGATTCCAATTTGTATTCATTTTTCTACCTCCGAAATAAATTACTATTAATATTTTACATCAAACTAGAGTTTTATACTAGCATTATTTTGGTAAATGTTATATAATAACCTAAAGAGTATTTGTATTATATTTGGGAAGTTTTCCAAAAAGAGAAGGGGAGTGTTAATATGTATTTTGCAACTTCTATGAGTGATTTGCAACTTATTGTCAATTCAAATTGTGGTGACCCACACAGAATTTTGGGTATGCACGAAGAAAATATAGGTGGTAAGGATTGTGTAGTTGTCAGGGTATTTAATCCGGAGGCTAAGTCTGTAAAGGTTATTGATGACAAAAAAGGAACTACATATGATATGGAGAAAATCCACGAATATGGATTTTTTGAATGTGTAATCAAAACTCGTAAGAGATATTTCCAATATCAGTTAGAGTTTACTTGGTTTAATGATGAAAAGTGGACAAGCTATGACCCATATTCATTCCAGCCAGGTATTACTGATATGGATATTTATTTGTTCAATCAGGGTACAAACTATGAAATTTACAACAAATTAGGTGCAAACTTAACTGAAATGAATGGTGTTAAGGGTGTACTCTTTGGCGTATGGGCTCCAAATGCTAAAAGAGTAAGTGTAATAGGCGATTTTAATTCTTGGGACGGTCGCAGACACCAAATGCGTCTTTTAGGAGAGTCTGGCATATGGGAAATTTTTGTTCCGGATTTACAATCTTGTGACAAGTACAAGTTTGAAATTAAGACTACAGAGGGCAGTATAATTGAAAAGTCTGACCCTTATGCAAAATTTGCAGAGCTTAGACCTAGTACATCATCTTTAGTTTATGATATTGACCAGTACAAGTGGAAAGACAAGCCTTGGTACAGACATTTAGAGGAAACTGATAAGTTCGATGTGCCTATGAACATATATGAAGTTCATTTAGGCTCTTGGAAACGAGTAGAAGACGAAGATGACAGATTTTTAAGTTATTTAGAATTGGCTGATGAGCTTATTCCATATGTTAAGAAAATGGGATATACTCACATTGAAATGTTGCCAATAGAGGAACACCCTTTTGACGGCTCTTGGGGCTATCAGGTAACAGGTTACTATGCACCTACAAGTCGTTATGGCAATCCAACTGAATTTATGGAATTTGTAGACAGATGTCATCAGGCTGGAATTGGTGTAATTTTAGACTGGGTACCTGCTCATTTCCCTAAAGATGCTCATGGTCTTGCTAAGTTTGACGGTTCAGCACTTTATGAACACGCTGACCCTAGACAGGGCGAACATCCGGAATGGGGTACACTTATTTTCAACTATGGCAGAAATGAGGTTAAAAACTTCCTTATTGCCAATGCCTTATATTGGGTAGAAAAGTTCCATATTGACGGTTTAAGAGTTGATGCTGTTGCATCTATGCTTTACTTAAATTATTGTAAGAATGACGGAGAATGGGTGCCTAATAAGTACGGTGGAAATGAAAACCTTGAGGCTGTTGAATTTATAAAGCACCTTAATAGTGTTATGGCTCACAGAAACCCTTATGCTCATATGATTGCAGAGGAGTCTACATCATGGCCAAATGTTACAAAGCCAGCTGATGATGACGGTCTTGGTTTCACACTTAAATGGAATATGGGTTGGATGAACGATTTCCTTGAATATGTTGAAAAAGAGCCTATTTATAGAAAGTATCATCATTACAATATGACATTTGCCTCTACATATGCTTACAGTGAAAAATATGTTTTAGTGTTAAGCCACGATGAAGTAGTTCATGGCAAAAAGTCAATGCTTGACAAAATGCCAGGAGATTTATGGCAGAAGTTTGCTAACCTTAGAGTTGCCTATGGTTTTGCTATGGCTCATCCAGGCAAGAAACTTCTCTTTATGGGTGGCGAATTTGGTCAGTTTATTGAATGGGACGAAAAGCGTCCTTTGGACTGGTTCTTACTTGAATATGACCATCATAAGAATATGTTAGGCTATGTTAAAGCTCTTAATCATTTTTACTTAGAGCATAATGCCCTTTGGAAAATGGATTTTGATGCCTTTGGGTTTGAATGGATAAATGCAGATGATAAAGAAAGAAGTATCTACTCTTTTGTAAGACGAGGAGAAAAGAAAGAAGATACATTACTTGTAATATGCAACTTTACTCCTGTTGTTTACGAAGATTTTAGAGTTGGTGTTCCTTTTGCAGGCGAGTGGGAAGAAGTATTTAACAGCGATAGCTCAACATTTGGTGGTAGCGGTGTTGTTAATACAAAGCCTTGTGTAGCCGAAGAGGGAGAATGTGACCACAGAGAATACAACATAGGTTTAAGACTTGCTCCATTGTCTGTTACAATTTATCAATGCAAAGACTGTAAAGACGAAAGTAATAAGTAAAAAAACTCAATGAGGCACTAACTTTTTGTTTAACCGACAAAAATATAAAAAAATTTAATTTTATGGTTGACTATATGGCGAAAATTGTGTATAATTTGGTAGTATGCAATTTAAGAGTGCATTTGATATGGTAACCGGAGGGAGGGAAATTTAGTGTCTGAGGTTAGAGTAAAAGAAAACGAATCTTTAGATAGCGCACTTCGTCGTTTTAAGAGAAACTGTGCAAAGGCCGGTATCATGGGCGAGGTTCGTAAGAGAGAACACTACGACAAGCCAAGCGTAAGACGTAAGAAGAAGTCTGAAGCAGCTAGAAAACGTAAGTTTAACTAATGTGACGGAAAAGAAGGATTGATTCTATGTCTTTAAAAGAAAGACTTTTTGACGATTTGAAGACTGCTATGAAGGAAAAGGATGCTATCAAGAAAGAAGTTATCCAGATGGTTCGTGCAGGAGTTCTTCAGGTTGAAAAGGATAACAAAATAGAAAGCTTGGATGATAGCGGAGTATTGACTGTAATTTCTAAGGAAATTAAGAAATTAAAAGATGTTTTGCCTGACTTTGAAAAGGCTGGCAGACAAGATTTAATTGATGAAGTCAATAAAAAAGTTGAAGTTCTCGATGCTTACCTTCCCGAGCAAATGTCTGAGGACGAAATCAATGAGGTTATATCAGCTGTTATCAATGAGGTAGGAGCTGTTTCTATGAAAGATATGGGCAAGGTTATGGGTGCCGTTAAGGGCAAAACTGCAGGCCGTGCCGATAATAAGACAGTAAGTGACCTTGTTAAAAAGGCGTTACAGAGTTTATGATTTATTTAAGGGTGGATTATTTAATCTACCCTTTTTAAGTTTTTAATAATTTTATATATTGGGAGATTACGAAAATGAAGAAAATGATTACAATGTTTGCAGCTACTATAGTTGCAGTATCAGCAGCTCTTACACCAGCTTTTGGTACAACTTATGCAGGTGTTGAATTTAATGGCGAAAAGGTTCAGTTTGAACAGGACCCAGTTATTGAAAATGGTAGAGTTCTTGTACCTTTCAGATTTGTTGCTGAAAAGCTTGGTGCTACAGTAGCTTGGGATGCAGAAACTAAGACTGTTACTTGCGAAAAGGACGGCGTAAAGATTTCTCTTACAGCTAATGTAAAGGATGTTGTTGTATCTGGTCAGTCTTTAGAAATTGATGTACCTGCTCAGATTATGAACAGCAGAGTTTTCGTTCCATTAAGATTTGTAGCTGACAATATGGGTGCAGATGTAGAATGGGATGCTGAAAACAAGACTGTAAAGATTAACACAGTTAAGGAAGATGCTAAGGACGAAGTTGAATCTGCTTCTGCTGTAGATGTAACTGAAACAACTACTGAAGAAACTACAGAAACAACTACAACTGATGAAAGCACAACTGAAGAAACAACTGTTGACGAAAGCACAACAGAAGAAACTACAGTTGCTGAAAGTACAACAGAAGAAACAACTGTTGAAACAACTACAGTTGCTGAATAATTTTTAAGTTATGGAGTGTGCATTGGAGAAAAGTTCTTAAATGCACACTTTATTACTCTATAGGAAAAATGCGAAAAAAGGCATTTTTTCTGGTCCGTTGTGGAATTTTAGCTTATGCTATGCTTCCGTTTTAAAAGGAGGAATAACAATTATGAAAAAGATGATTGCTTTATTTGCAGGAGTAGTTCTTACTGCTTCAATGTTGGCTTTTCCTGTATCAGCTGCACAGGAAATATCTGTAGAGTTTAATGGCGAATTAGTACAATTAGACCAAACACCGGTTATGGAAAAGGGTCGTGTACTTGTACCTTTCAAGTTCTTCGCAGACACATTTGGTGCAACAACTAGCTGGGATGCTGAAACAAAAACAGTAACTTGCACATATGGCGAAACAACAATTTCAATGACTGCTCATTCACAGGTAATGAAATTAGACGGAAAGAATATTGCCGTTGAGGTACCCGTTGATATTATAAACAGTAAAGTTATGGTTCCTATAAGAGTTATAGCAACAAGTTTTGGAGCTAATGTAAGTTGGGATTCAGACAGAAAGACAGCTGTTATAAATACCGGTGATGTTCATTTTAATAGAATAAACACAGCCGGTAATGTATCATTTACATATGCTGAAACAGCCAGTGAAGGTGGAAAGACTAAGTCTACAGCTAAATATCCAGTATTTACAGGAAATTTTGGCTCAAAGGTAAATACTGCTATTTCTGCACAGGCAAAGGCTGATATTAAGGCTTTTGAGGCTGATATTACAGAGGGCGATGATTTATCAAAGTGCACATTTACTTCTAGTTATGATGTAAAGTGTAATAACAATGGTGTTGTATCTATTGTAAACACACAAGAATCATATACTGGTGGTGCTCATGGTAGTACAGTTGTTTCTGCTAAGACATATTGTATTGAGGACGGAAATGTTATTAACATTAAGTCAAGTGATATGAATACAGCTATTGAACAGTTTAAGGAATTAATAAATGCCAACAAGGAAAACTATTTTGAAGATTCCCTTGATAATGTAAAGGCTGAAAATATAGGTTGGTATGTTGATAAAAATGAAAATACTGTATTTTTCATAAATGAGGGCGTTGTAGCACCTTATGCTGTTGGTCTTGTAACTGTAACAATGGATAAAAATGTGGCTGTTGCAGCACTGACAGTAGATGAAAGCACTACTAATATTGTAGCAGACAAAACAGTTTCTCCTTCAGCTATTGATGTTAGCAAGATAAAATACGATAAGTTGTTTGATGCTAAGGGCAATATTTCAGTTACTACAAGTGTTCCAGTAGTTTCTGGTAATTATGCAACATTAAATACTACTATTAAGAAGATGGCACAGGATAAGGCTAGTGCTATGGTTGAGCAATATAAAGGCAAGTCTTTAGACGAAACCAATAGTGCTTATGCCGGTACAGTTAATGCTACTATTACATATGCTGACGATAGTAAGGTTTGCGTATTATTTACAGAAAATGTGCGTTCTGGAGATAAGAAAGGTTCAACTTATGTTTCAGCTTTATGCCTTAGTATTATTGACGGTTCAGTAGTTGATGACGGAACAAATGCACAGTACAAAGAAGAAGGTGCAAACCTTATAAATGAAGCTGTTAAAAATGATAAAACAGGTGCATTTACACAGGGTGCAACTGCAAAGCCAGAAGATGTAGGCTACTATTTTGATAATGATGGTGTTATATTCTTTGTAAATGAGGGCGTTGTAGCTCCAGCATCTTCAGGTTTGGTTACTGTTGAAAGATTAAATTAGTGGGCACATAATTTTTATATATAGGCGTAGTAACTAGAGTTACTGCGTCTATTTTTATGCTGTTTTTATAGATATAGTGGTTGAAATAGAAATGCAAATGGTGTATAATAGGGGAAAGGTTATTTTTAAATGAATTTTCAGCCGATATGCTTATTTACTGGGTTTTTGGCTAAAATTTAATGAAAAATCTTGTATACCGTTGGGCTATTTGCTTTTCAGCCGATTTTGGGCTTTGTAATAGGCATAAATAGTGGGATGCAAAGGGCTAGGGTATAATTCTAATGAACCCCGTTAGGGGACGGAAACAAAAGAGAGTATAAAAAATGATATGCTAAAAAGAAAAAAGTATAATTCTAATGAACCCCGTTAGGGGACGGAAACAAAAATTAAATAAATAATAAAAGTCATATACTTATTGTATAATTCTAATGAACCCCGTTAGGGGACGGAAACGAAAAAAATGTACGCAAAAACATTGTGCCATAACAGTATAATTCTAATGAACCCCGTTAGGGGACGGAAACGTTTTATTATTATTGCTATAATAACTGTAACAATCTTGTATAATTCTAATGAACCCCGTTAGGGGACGGAAACAGCATTATCAAGTTCTAAAAAATTGTATTCGTTTGTATAATTCTAATGAACCCCGTTAGGGGACGGAAACGCTTTTGTAGTTGTCATAAGTCATACCACCTTTGTATAATTCTAATGAACCCCGTTAGGGGACGGAAACAACAGTCCTAGATTATACCAATCTAGTTTACAAATTGTATAATTCTAATGAACCCCGTTAGGGGACGGAAACTGTTAGGTCTTTTTTGTTTTGTCATACAATATTCGGTATAATTCTAATGAACCCCGTTAGGGGACGGAAACAGTTCCTTTTTAACTTCTTTTAAATCTGTCATAATTGTATAATTCTAATGAACCCCGTTAGGGGACGGAAACCAAAGTTTGCTTTTGAATTTAATAAGTTTGAAAAGACGGAGCTACCATTGTGGCTTTGTTTTTTTTGCAAAAAAATAGGTCCGGAATAAACCGAACCTATTTTGGTATATTATAAATTATTCAATTTTTCTGCCATTTCTTCTATTTCCAACATAGCATTAGTATCGTTTTTAGATGGTGTAGTGGAAGTATGCAGGCTTCTGGCGTAGGCTACAACGGCTGTATTTATACTTCTAAGGGCAATTCGCATTGTTTTTTCGGCATCAGCTGAATTTACAACGCAATCTCCACCACCTACTACAATTATACCGGCTTTTTTGGGTTTTGCCTTTAAATTTGGATTTAAAAACCACAACTGGAAACGGGATAAAAAGCACATCATATCCCCTGTAGGCTGGTTATAGTAAAGGGGTGTAGCAAGGACTATATTATCGTAATTATTGAGACTGTTTATAATATCTTGGGCATCGTCATCAAGGACACATAGACTATTTTTTTTACAGCTTTCGCAATCGCAACAGCTTTTAAAATTTATATCACTTAGAAAAACTATATCTGTTTCGCCTTTTAATTTTTTTGAAAGCAGATTAGCTAAAAAAGAAGTATTTCCATTTTTATGGGGAGAACTGTTTATAATTAATGTTTTCATTTTTACACCTCAGCACAATTATAGTATATTTTTAGGGGATATTCAAATAAATATTGTTAAATTGCAGAAAATAGGATATAATGAAAAATTGAAAGCGAAGTGATTAAAGTGGATTATTTGCAAGCCAGAGATTATATTGCAAACGGAAATAGTGGAAAAATAGTTTTAGGTCTTGATAGAGTACGCAAGCTTTGCGAATTTTTGGGCAATCCTCAGGACAAAGTAAAACTAATACATATTTCAGGAACAAATGGAAAAGGTTCAGTAGGCACTTTTATAGCCTCTGTTCTTACAGCCTCAGGCTACAAGGTAGGAAGATACACTTCTCCAGATGTTTTGAACTATAGAGATAAATTTAGCATTAATGGTCAATGGATAAGTGAAGACGAATTTGCTTCTCTTACAGATGTTATTTCAAGATTTGTAGACAAAATGCCAGACAGACCTACACCGTTTGAAATTGAAACAGCTTTAGCATACTATTATTTTGAACAGAATGACTGCGATTTTGCAGTTGTAGAATGTGGTATGGGTGGAAAGGAAGATGCTACAAATGTGGCAGATAACAAGGTACTTTCTGTTCTCACATCTGTTGCTCTTGACCATACACAGTTCTTAGGGGACACTCTCGAAAAAATTACAGAACAGAAAATAGGTATTGTAAAGGGTTCTCCTTTGGTAAGTGCAAGTCAATATCCAGAGGTACTTGCTGTTTTAAAAGATAAAATTTCCGATTTGACTTTGGCAGATGTAAGCAAAATTGTAAATACAAAACTTAGTTTTGAGGAAACAATTTTTGATTACAAGGAATATAAAAACATAAAAATAAAAATGCTCGGAAAATTCCAATGCGAAAATGCTGCATTGGCTCTTGAAGTTATAGACAAGCTCAAAGAGTTGGGCTATGAAATTGATAATGTATATGAGGGTATGGAGAAGGCTTTGTGGCCTTGTCGTTTTGACCTTGTAAGTACAGAGCCTATTATTATTATAGACGGTGCTCACAATCCTCATGGTGCATTGGCTTTAAGAGAAAATATACAGTATTACTTAACAGAGCATACAATAGCATTTGTAATGGGTGTTTTAGCAGACAAGGATTATGAAAGTCTTGTAGAAATTACAGCAAGTCTGGCTACTTCTATTTATACTGTAACACCTAACAACCAAAGAGGATTAAGTGCTGAAAAATTAGCTGAATGTGTAAAATTACACAATAAAAATGTACAGGCTATGTCATCAATAGAAAGGGCAATAGACAACGCCCTTGCTGACGGCTGTGAGGCTATTATTATATTTGGTTCTCTTAGTTTTTTAAGTGAGGCGTACAAGTTCCTCGGAGGTGAAACCATTGACTAGATACAACAGAATATTGAAAAATAGCCAATATTCTAAATATATGAGTGATTTAGCCAAAAAGGAAGAGGAGAGAATTTTCTGTATACACGATATTGAACATTGTCTTGATGTAGCTAGAATATCCTATATTTTAGCTTTGGAAAATGACATCAAAATAGATAAAGATATAGTGTATGGGGCTGCACTTCTCCACGATATAGGCAGGGCAATTTCTGTAGAAAATCACGAAATAGAAAGTGTTAAAACTGCCAGAGATATATTGAAAGAATGTGAGTATACAGAAAATGAAATAAATTTAATTTGTAATGCTATTGAAAGTCACAGAGAAAAAAGTTCGGAATTAAAGGATTTAAGTGATATTTTGGCAGTCGCAGACAAGATTTCTCGTCAATGCTATAGTTGCAAGGCAGTAGACCAGTGTTATTGGAGCGACAGCAAGAAAAATATGGAGATAGAATACTGATGGTAATAGGTAATAGAGAATTTAAAGACAGAACATATGTTATGGGTATATTAAATGTTACTCCTGACTCATTTTCTGACGGAAGTAAGTATAATACCCTTGACAGAGCTTTAAAGCACACAGAAGAAATGATAAAAGACGGTATGGATATTGTAGATGTAGGCGGAGAGTCTACCCGCCCTGGCTACACTATGATTTCTGACGAGGAAGAAATAAGCAGAGTTGTGCCTGTTGTTGAAAAAATAAAGGCTGAATTTGATATTCCAATTTCTGTTGATACTTATAAATCTGGTGTTGCAAAGGCTGCTATTAATGCTGGTGCAGACTTAATAAACGATATTTGGGGATTTAAGTACGATGAAAATATGGCACAGGTAGTTAAAGACGGTAATGTTTCTTGTTGTCTTATGCACAACAGAAAGGAAATGGATTATACTGACTATATGAACGATGTTCTCAATGACCTCAAGGAGTCTATTGCTAAGGCAAAGGCTGTTGGCATTGATGATAACAGAATTTGTACAGACCCTGGAGTTGGCTTTGCTAAAACTTACGAACAAAATCTTGAAATTATAAATAAATTGGAAATGCTTAATACTCTTGGCTATCCTGTGCTTTTAGGTACTTCTAAAAAATCTGTAATTGGTCTTACTCTTGACTTGCCATCTGATGAAAGAGTTGAGGGTACTATAGCTACAAGTGTTTTGGCTGTTGTTAAAAATTCACTTTTTGTCAGAGTTCACAATGTAAAGGAAAACAAAAGAGCAATCTTAATGACAGAAAAGATATTAGGTAAGTATTAAGGAGTTATAGTGTTGGATAAGGTTATAATTAACAAGCTAGAATGTTTTGGAAAACATGGTGTTTTTAAAGAGGAAAATGTACTGGGACAGAAATTTGTTGTGTCAGCAGAAATGCTTGTTTCTAGGTCAGAAAATGATGATTTGGCTACAAGTGTAAACTATGGCGAAGTTAGTTTGTTTATAGACAATATTGTCAGAAATAAGGTCTTTAAACTTATAGAAACTCTTGCAGAAAATATTGCTGAGGGTATACTGAAAAACTTTAATGTTCACGAAGTAACAGTAAAGGTGGAAAAGCCTTGGGCTCCTGTAGGTTTGCCTTTAGATAGTGCATCTGTTGAAATACACAGAAAGTGGAGCAAGTCTTACATTTCCTTTGGTTCAAATATGGGGGAAAAGTCAGAGTACATTTCCAATGCCATTGAAAGTATAAAGGCTAACGAAAATATAAGAGTAAATAAGGTGTCAGATATTATTGTTACAAAGCCTTATGGTGGTGTTGAACAAGACGACTTTTTAAACGGTTGTATGGAAATTGAAACACTTTATTTCCCAGAACAGTTACTTCACTTTTTACAGTCCCTTGAACAAGAGGCAAAAAGAGTGAGGAAAGTACATTGGGGTCCTCGTACACTTGACTTGGATATTGTGCTTTTTGAAGATGAAATCATAAACACAGAGGAATTGACAGTACCTCATATTGATATGGAAAATAGGTACTTTGTTCTTAAACCTTTAAGTGATATTGCTCCTTACGCAATGCACCCAATTTTCCACAAGTCAGCAATACAAATGTACAAGGAATTAGAAAAATAATTTTTAAACCACATAAAATTATTGAGTTTATGTGGTATTTTTTAGGAGGGGTTTTTATGTATGGAGAAGGTGGAAATCCATTTCCTCACGACGGGGAACATGGTGCAGATTGTACTGGTTATGGCAGTTGTGATTGTGATGAGAAAAACTATGGCTATAGAGGTGGTGGCTCATCAGGAGGTTCTTCAGGAGACAATTCAGGCTGTTTAATAGTGGTAGCTTTAATTGTAGCAAGTATAGTAGCATATTCAATAAGTGAAATTTTAGGTACAATACTTTTAATTGTATTAGTAATTGGTATTCTCTGTACAAGATAGTATTATGGAAAAAATAAAGAAATTTTTGAAAAGTGATATAGTCTTTGCAGTTTCGGCAATATTGGCTTTTGTAAGCTGTTTTTTTGTACACCCTAGCAAAGATTATGTACGTTATATTGATTTTAAGACATTGAGTTTGTTATTTTGTCTTATGATAACTGTATGTGGTTTCAGAAGTATAAATGTTTTTACGGCTTTAGGAAATGTGCTTAGCAAAAAGGCTGATACTAATAGAAAAATTACATTTTTTATGGTTATACTCTGTTTCTTCTCAAGTATGTTTATTACAAATGATGTGGCACTTATAACTTTTGTACCATTTACAATATTTTTCCTCAAATCTGTAAATGAAAGTAAAAGCATAGGGAAAATTGTAATACTTGAAACTATTTCAGCAAATTTGGGCAGTATGCTTACTCCTGTGGGTAATCCACAAAACTTATATATTTACTCAATATCCAATATGTCAGTTGGAAAGTTTATAGGCACAATGTTGCCTTTATCCACAGTTAGTTTAATTTTAGTCCTTATTTTGTGTATAACTATAAAAAATAAAAAGTTTGAAGTTGAAAACACAGAAAATAATGAAATTGTTGTGGATAAAAAAGGTGTTGTAGTATATGGCTTATTATTTTTGCTTTGTATAGGTTGTGTACTTCATATTTTAAATTACATATATCTTTTTGTAATAGTTAGTGTTGTAATGGCTATTTACAATAGAAAACTGTTTTTAAAAGTAGATTACATACTACTTTTGACTTTTGTGTTCTTTTTTGTGTTCATAGGTAATTTAAGTAATATGGAAAGTATTAAAACTTTTCTTGAAAACATAATAGACGGAAAAGAGTTGTTTATAGGTGCATTTTTAAGTCAGTTTATAAGTAATGTGCCAGCAACAATACTTCTTTCAAAATTTACAGAAAACTATAAACAGCTTTTATATGGTGTAGACATTGGTGGTTTGGGAACACTTATAGGTTCTATGGCAAGTTTAATATCATATAAATTTTATAGTCAAGAAGATGGTGCAGATACTAAAAAATATATAAAGGATTTTAGTATTTATAATTTTTCATTATTCATTATTTTAATAGTATTTGCAATATTTGTATAGCAAAAGTGGTTACCAATTAAGGTAACCACTTTTTTTAGGAAAAATCAAAATATATTTTAAATATTACTTTTCAATAATATCTAAAACCCCTCTAATATCTCTTACTACATAGTCAGCACCGGCATTTTTGAATTTCTTAGTTACTTCGTAGCAGAGTTTATTCTGTTCTTCAGAAGAAAGAGCATTAAATTCTTCTTGACTTAATGCCATAAGTGAGCTACCTTCGATAATACCTACAGTAGTTACACCGGCATTTACGCCTTCTTTAATATCGGAAATAGTATCTCCAACCTTAATTACGCTTTTAACACTTGAAACCTTGAGGTGTTCCATATTTTTGAAAACCATATAAGGATAAGGTCTACCGTAGTTTTCTGTGTCAGATGGGCTAAAGTAAATATCAGGAGTATAGCCAAGTTCTTCTGCCTTTGGTGCAACAATATCCATCATTTCGGCTGTATATCCAGTAGTTGAGCCAATTTTAATACCCATTTCTCTGATTTTTGCTACTGTTTCAATAACATAAGGCTTTGGTTCTGCATAGTTTTTGAGAATTTCCATAATGCCTCTTTCACTTTCTTCGTAAACGGCATCTACATCAGCCTCTGTCCACTTTCTGTTATGTACTTCTTCCCAAAGTTTAGAAATTCTTTCGCCTTTCATCATTGTTTCAATGTGGTCGTGTTTAAGCATACCCATTGGGGCACGAACCTCGTCAATAGTAGGTTCAATGCCAAATTTCTTAAATGCCTCAATAAACGCCTTTACAGGAGCAAAACAGCCATAATCTACAGTTGTTCCTGCCCAGTCAAAAATAATACACTCTGTTTTCATATTAGTTCTCCTTTAAAAATTCATTTATAATCTGGCAAAGTTTTTCAATATCTTCAGTATAAATTTCGCCAATGTTACCAATTCTGAAAGTGTTTGCATCTGTTACCTTACCTGGGTAAATAGCATATCCTCTCTCCTTAATGTATGAATACATATCGGCAAAAGTGTAATTAGCATTTTCAGGGAAAAGGAAAGTTGTAATAATTGGTCCTTGTACACTCTGGTCAATATATGTGTCAAAGCCCATTTCTGCCATTTTAGAAATTAAAAGTCTGTTGTTTTCAGTATATCTCTTATTTCTGGCAGAAATACCACCCTCAGCTTTCATTTCGTCAATAGCCTTTGCAAAAGCTATTACGGTATGAGTAGGGGAAGTAAATCTCCACTTGCCGTCAATTTCCATTGTCTTATACTGGTCATATAAATCAAGGGAAAGACTTCTGGCTGTACCCTTAGAGTTTTCAATAAGGTCTCGTCTGCCAATAATGAATGAAAATCCCGGAACACCCTGTATACACTTGTTTGCACTACTGATAATAAAGTCAATGCCCCATTCTTCAACAGGAATGTCTACACCACCAAAGCTACTCATAGCATCTGTAATGAATATTCTGCCTTTTTCTTTTACTACCTTTGCTACTGCCTCAATATCGTTTAAAATGCCGGAAGTTGTTTCACTATGTACCATAGAAACATGGGTTACATCAGGGTTTTCATCAAGAATTTCAGCTACCTTTTTGCTATCTGGAATTTTGTTATAATCTTCAAGATACATAATGTAATTGATTTTATTATGTTCTGCAATATCTGCCATTCTCTTGCCATATGCACCATTGGCAACAATGAGAAGTTTGTCACTATCCTTAATAACACTAGAGAGTACAGATTCTACACCGAAAGTACCACTACCCTGCATAAGTACACAAGCATATTTTTCTTTATTTGCGTGAGCAAGGTCTAAAAGCTCTGACTGAATTTTTTGAGTAATTTTCTTGTAGTCATCGTCCCAAGTACAGTGGTCAAAAAGCATTTCCTGCTTTACAGTATCAGTTGTAGTTAATGGTCCTGGTGTAAGTAATTTATAGTTCTTCATTTTTAGTTTTCTCCTTTACATTCGTTTGATAATTTCTTATGTTTGTCTAATAAATCAACAGTTAATTTTTCTGCAAATACCTTAGTATTGCCTGAAACGCTACTACTGTCAGTATTTTCGCCCTCATAAAGTGCCATTGGATATGTCTTTATAAGTTCTGCTCTACCTTTGTTAATAATGCAATCTGCCATTTCACTAGCAAGAGGATTTTCGTTTCCGTCTTTGTTTATAAGGGCAAGAGATTCAGTAAGAACATAGTTGCCCTCTGTTGGGTCTACATAGTCAATAGGTAAACCGTTGTTTTTATCAGCTATAGCCTGATGTCTTAAACCAAAGCCAATAGCAACTTCTCCAGCTCTTACCTTTTTAAGAGGACCTGAACCAGAATCTTCAAGGTGAGGGCCTGCGTTTTCGTAAATCTTTTTGAGAATTTCCTTTGTCTGGTCTTCGCCGTATGAAGATATGAGAGCCTGAATCATAAGCCAAGCAGTAGATGAACCCTCAATATCTGTTACAGATATAAAGCCTTTGTATTCAGGATTAGCTAAATCCTTAATTGACTTAGGCATAGGAAGATTATTTTCTTTCATCATTTCAGTATTTACGATTAAAGCACCCTCCTGAGCTGTAATAGGGGTGTAGTAAGATGGATACTGTTCCAAAGTTTTGTGAGGGAAGTCTAAGTCAAGGAACATATTGTTCTTTTCCTGAGCACTATCAATGTAGAAAGAACTCATTGTAATTAAGTCTGCCTCAATGTTTTTACCCTCTGTCATAAGCTTGCCACCAAGTTCAGAAGTACCAAAAGTTTGGAAAAGGTATTTTCCGGCGTAACCATTGGCATCAAGAGTATCTTTCATAGCTGTTATTGCCTCGTCATCAGCATTAGAGTAAATAACAACCTGCTTTTCCCCACTTGTACCACAGGCTGTAAGTCCAAGACCTGAACAGAGAATAGCTACCGAAGTCAAAACAGTACCGATTTTGTAGATTAGTTTTTTCATTTTAATTTTCTCCTTTTATAATTAATATATAATTTAATAAAAATTTTTACTGCTATATTTGTTAAAAGCAAGAGAAGTGAAAGTACAAATATTTCGTTGAATTTTGAAATATGCTGCAATTCCTTTATTTTAGTTGTGATTACACTTGTTCTTGCACCTACAAGGAATATTATGGCACTAACTGTTACCATAGCATTTACAAAGTAGTATTCGAAAACTTGAAGTATAGTAGGCATAGCATTTGGAGTTACAATTCTGATGATTGTTTTTATCCAACTATCGCCCATAAGCATTGCTGTTGTTTCCCAAGAGCTGTTCATTTTTTCTAAAGTACCTTTTAGCATTAAGTAAGGTGTTGAGAAGAAGTGAACTATATTACAAATTATGATAATGAAAAATGTGTTTTGTATAGGTGTTCCTGTAAATACAAGGAGGAAAGCTATACCTAAGACCATACCAGGAATAGTGTTTGTAATAAGGGCTATTTTTTCAATGGTACCTTTAAACTTTAATTTACTTCTTGATGAAATTAATGCACCACAATAGGCTATTAAAGTACCAAAAAGGGCTGTAAGCACACTAACTAAAATGGAATTTGTAAATACTCCTATAAGGGAACGGTCTGAAAATACATTGTTTAAATTTTTCATTGAAAATACAATTCTGTAAGGCCATTCTTCAGCAAAAGGAACTACCACTATAACAGCAAATATTGAAAGCATTATCAATATAATGACTATTGAAAGTCCTCCACAGACAAAATCCCTTACCTTGTTTTTCTTTATTTCCGGTTGTGAAATCTTGTTGTATCTTATGTTATATTTTTCAAGGTATGTTAAAAGTGAAATACTCAAAATAGATGGTAAAAGCATTGAAAGAGCAATTACTGCACCATTGTTGAAGTTTGGTACACTTCCCAGCATTTCATTAAATAACAATGTGGCAACTACTTCGTATTCCCCACCAATAGATGCTGGAATACCAAAGTCTGTAAAGCTGAGAAAGAAGCATTGTATTACAGCAGCAGCTAAAGTTCCTAAAAGAGGTGAAATAACTGCAATCCATAGTGTTCTTATTTTGCTGTCGCCCATTATTCTGGAAACTGTAATAAAGCTTTTGTCTATGTAAAGCATAGTGTTATTTATAAGTATAAAGGCAATAGGCAAAGTGTATATAACATAGCCTAGTACAAGACCTTTAAAACCGTAAATATCAAATATTTGTTTACCAAAAAGCTTTGTAATAAGTCCTTGTTTACCAAAGGAATATATAATGGCAAAACCGTATGTAATTGTAGGTAAAAGCATTGGTAAAACACCTAAAGTTTTAATGGTGCTTTTAATGCCCTTACAAAGGTTTGTGAAATTAATTGTATATGCCATAATAAAGGCTAGGAAAGTAGATAAAACACCACTAAACAGAGCCACTACAAGGCTGTTGCCAAAGGCTTTGTAAAATCTCTTTTGCCCCAACATTTCCATATAGCTTTCAAAGGAAATGCCATTATCTGTAATAAAGGATTTTAAAAGAAGTGTTATAGTAGGTAAAAGCAGGAAAATTCCAAATATGGCTATTACAAATATAAATATAATTCTTAATTGTCTATTTTTTTGTTTACTCATAATCAATCACCTAAAAACAACTTCGCTTGAGTTGAAAAGAGAGAAAATGTTGTTTTTCTTTATTTCTAACTGGTTTAAAATGAATTTTTTTACAAAATCATTTTTAGGGGCGTGTATTATTTCTTCTGGCTTGCCAAATTGTGAAATTTCGCCATGGTCTATAATAAGAACTTTGTCTGAAAGTGTAAGAGCTTCCTCTGGGTCGTGGGTAACAATAATAGTAGTAAGATTGAAATCCTTTGCTATTGTCTTGATTTTTTCTTTTATAGACTCTTTTATAACACCGTCTAAGGCACTTAAAGGTTCATCTAAAAGAAGAATTTTAGGCTTCATAACCATTGTTCTGGCAAGAGCTACCCTCTGTTTTTGACCACCAGAAAGCTGGTTGATATTTTTATTGAGATGTTCCTCAAGACCTAAAAGCTTAATTAAGTCATCAACTTCTTCCTTTGAAGAAATGTTTGGCTTGTTTCTTAAACCATAAGTTATATTTTCGTAGGCATTGAGATTTGGGAAAAGGGCATAGTCCTGAAATACTATATTAAAGCCTCTTTTTTCCATAGGTACTTTTGTAATATCTTTTCCGTCTAGTATTAAATTACCATTTTCAATATCAGTTATTCCTAATATAAGGTTAAGAAGTGTTGTTTTGCCACTACCTGAAGGACCTAATATTGAAACAATTTCGCCGTTATTTATGGAAAGGGATACATTTTTCAGAATTATGTTTTTCCCAAAGGATTTTCTGATGTTTTTTAATTCAAGCATATTTACCTCCGTTTGTTTTGCTTTGCGTTACAAGTTGCATTATATTTTTGAAAACAAGTTTAAACAAGCAAATCCAGGTTAAGGCTTTGTAAAGTAAAAGTAAAAAACAGCCAGAAAATAAATGTAGAAAATCTACATTTTTTCTTACTGTTTAGCAACCATAAGGTCAAGATTTTGTATAAGTTCTTTGTTTTTATCCAGCTTTTTGGTGTATTTATTATAGTCACTTGTAATAAGACCAATATATATCATATCAATAATGGCAAGCTGTGCGGTTCTGGAGAATATAGCATCGCCATAAAAATACTGTCTGTTACTGGAGTATATTGTAATATCGGCAAATTTACTTATGGGAGATTTATTGAAATTTGTAAGTGCTACTGTAGTTGCATCGGCTTTTTTAGCTGTTTTTAGGTTTTCTACAGTAATAGAAGAATAGCCAGAGTAGGATATACCAATAGCAACACTCCCTTTTTTCAGATTAGAGGCGTTTACCTTTTGCAAGTATGGGTCGGAATTATATGTACAGTTAAAGCCTAAATATGAAAGTTTAACAGTCAAATCCATAGCAACTACAGATGAATTTTCTATAGCAAATATAGTTATATTTTCGGCTTTTTTTAATATATTTATAAGACGGCTGAAATCACTAGAAGATATGGATTTAAGTGAAGTTTCCAAAAGAGAAATTGCTGTAGCAGTTATTTTTGCAGGAATATCCTCAACTTTTTCATTACCGGTAAGCTCAAATCCGTCCATAGGATTTAGCTTTTTAGGTGTTGTATTGTTTTGTAAAAGGGCGTATTTAAGCTCTTTAAAACCTTTGTAGCCTAAAGCTCTTGCAAATCTTATTATTGTTGGTTGGCTAATGTTAGCTTTTTCGGACATTTTAGAAATAGATAGGTTTTCGTAATTCTTTTTATAGTTTAAAATGTAGTCGGCAGCGACTTTTTCTGATTTACTAAGTTCAGAGTATTTTTTTTGTATATTAAACAAAACTGTATTTTCCATATTTTTTGCCTCCATAATTTTTAAGTAGAAAAACTACAAAAAAATATATAAAATTGATAATATAATATTATAGTATATAAAAAAATATTGCAATAAATATATTTATTTGGCAGGTAAAACTTTTATAAAGTAAGTAATAACAATGTAAAATCTATAAATAGAAAATGTATAATTATAAAATTGAAAAATATAATAAATTGTGATTTTATTGTTAGATATTGTTATTTTTTAGACAAAATGCCTAAAAAACTGTAGTATAACATATATTTTATATTAAATATAGCCTAAAAAATATGTTTATAAATATTGAATAGTAAGAAAAACTGCCGTATAATGATTTTGAAAATAAAAAAACATAAATGGAGGAAATTATGGACGCACAACAGATTATTTCAATTATTATTTTTGTTGTCACTATGGCAGCAATAATGACAGAAAAAGTTCATCGTGCTTTAGCAGCCGTTGCTGGTGCAACTTTGTTGTTAGCCTGTAAGATACTTGATGTAGAAAGTTTAGCATCTTACATAGACTTTAACACAGTTGGTATATTAATAGGTATGATGCTTTTTGTGTCAGTAGTAAAAATTTCTGGCTTGTTTGAATACATAGCTATTAAAGCAGCCAAATTATCAAAAGGTAAGCCTTGGATAATAATGATTTTATTTTTCATTATTACAGCTGTTCTTTCAGCTTTCCTTGATAATGTTACAACTGTACTTTTGGTTGGTCCAATGACAATCGCTGTTACAGAAATGCTTGGGCTTAATCCAGTACCATTTTTGATTACACAGATTTTAGCATCTAATGTTGGTGGTACAGCTACACTTATTGGTGACCCACCTAACATTATGATTGGTAGTGCCGCAGGACTTAGTTTCAATGACTTTATTGTAAATACAGGTGTTCCAGCTGTTATTATTGGTGTTCTTACATTATTCTGTTTCTACTTTATTTACGGTAGAAAGCTCCATGTTACACCAGAAAAAATGGCAGCAGTTATGGAATTAGACGAAAACAAGGCTATTAAGGATAAGGTTCTTCTTATTCAGAGTGTTGTTGTAATGATTTGCGTTGTTGTTGCATTTATGCTTCACGATGCTTTAGGTATACAGTCTGCCACAATAGCTATTGCAGCAGCAGCAGTTATATTGTTCCTCAGCCATGGAAAGGCAGACCCAGAAGAAATTATTGCAACAGTTGAATGGCCTACTATTGTATTCTTTGTTGGTCTTTTCGGTGTTGTAGGTGGTTTACAGCAGACAGGCGTTATTGATATGATGGCAAAATTCCTTATTAATGTAACACAGGGTAATGACTTGCTTATGCTCTTGCTTATTTTATGGGTTTCTGCTATACTTTCATCATTCTTAGATAACATACCTTTCGTTGCGACACTTATTCCACTTATTATTACAATGGGCAAGAGTGGTATGGATATTGCACCTCTTTGGTGGGCATTATCTCTTGGTGCTTGTCTTGGTGGTAATGGTACACTTGTTGGTGCATCAGCTAACGTTGTTCTTTCAGGTATCAGTAAGAGAGATGGACACGAAATCACATTTGGTAGCTACTTTAAGATTGGTTTCCCACTTATGATTATGTCTATTATTGTTTCTACTGCATATCTTGTAATTATGTATGAATAAAATATCAGAGGAGGGATTTTATGAATCAAAATACTGTAAGTGGCGATATTATCGCTTTTAACCTTAAACAGCTTGGGGCAACGGATATTAAGGTTTTCGATAGCCGTATGCACATAGCAAATTTTGATTTAGGTAACGGTTTAATTGTTTCTTATGTTTTTAACATTACAAGAAAGGATAAATTTTTCCTTCAGCGTATGAGACCATATGCTATGGTAAAGGGTAAGTACGCAGACCAGAGAGAAATTATCGAATTTATAAAAGACGATATTACACGATTTAAAATGTCTAGTCAGCTTAACAATATTGATAAGTATATTGAGCTTGCTGAAAAGACAGGAAGTGCTTATGAACGTATGGAGCATATCTTCTTACATCACAAGGTTGATGATAAGATTATGGATAGACTTAATACAGAACTTAATGACCTTGCAAATGAATTGGAAGAAATACATAAGGACTCAGAAGTTCTCAAGGTTCACTAATGAATATTGATTTTTTAAAGGGAGTATTTAGGTACTCTCTTTTTTATGCCCAATGAATCGGAAAGATAAATCCGATGGCTTGTTCACAAGCCACATTTTGCAAAGCAAAATGTTCTGACCAATGAATCGGAAAGATAAATCCGATGGCTTGTTTACAAGCCACATTTTGCAAAGCAAAATGTTCTGACCATTTAATTTGACAATGACAAATACATAATAGTATAATTGGGGTATAAACACATAGAGAAAAAGAGGAAGAAAAATGGAAAACGATTATTTAGTAAAGAAAAAGCCTATATTGGCTCTTTTTATTTTTGCCCTGCCTATGATTATAGGTAACTTTTTTCAGCAGATGTATACTATGGCAGACTCAGCTGTTGTTGGAAGATATGTAGGGGAAGAAGCCTTGGCAGCTGTAGGTGTTTCCTATTCTTTGACTACGGTTTTTATCTGTATTGCCATTGGTGGAGGAATAGGAGCATCTGTTATAGTTAGTCGATACTTTGGTGCAAAAATGTACAAAAGAATGAAAACAGCTGTTTTTATGGCTTTTATTGCATTTTTGGCTGTAAGTATATTTTTAGGTGTATTCGGCTTAGTGTTTAGTAAAAAGATAATTATACTGTTAAATACACCGTCAAATGTAATAGATATGGCTGTTGAATACCTAAACATATACTTTTTAGGTTTACCATTCCTATTTATGTACAATGTGGTTTCGTCAATGTTTAATGCTCTTGGTAAGTCTAAAATACCTTTGTATTTTCTTATCTTCTCATCTGTATTAAATATTATATTGGATATATTGTTAGTAACCTGTTTTAATATGGGTGTAGTTGGTGTAGCTTGGGCAACATTTATTGCACAGGGTATTTCTGTAGTGCTGTCATTTTTTGTATTTATGATACAGTTGAGAAAATTGAAAATAGGTAAAACAACTTTATTTGATATGACGGAACTTGTAACAATGGCTAAAATAGCTTTTCCGTCTATACTACAACAGTCTACTGTTTCAATAGGTCTTATGCTTGTACAGTCATCAGTAAATAACTTTGGTTCAGAAGTGCTTGCCGGCTTTTCAGCAGCTATGAGAATAGAGTCAGTATGTGTTGTGCCTATGGCAGCTATAGGTAATGCATTGTCATCATATACAGCTCAGAATATAGGTGCTGGAAAAATGGAGAGAGTACCTCAGGGCTACAAATGTGCAAACATTATGGTTATTATATCCGGTATAGTAATTTTAGCTGTTATTGAATTGTTTAATGGACAGATTATGTCATTGTTTATGGGCGGAGATGCTACAAAAGAGGCATTTGACACAGGATATAATCTTATGGCATATATGGGCTTTTTCTATAGTATGATAGGCTTTAAAATGGCTGTAGACGGTCTTTTAAGAGGTGCAGGGGATATGGTAATGTTTACTGTTGCCAACTTGGCAAACCTTTTTATAAGAGTTTTTGTGGCAGTAGTATTTTCTCCTAAATTTGGTGTTGAGGTTATATGGTATGTTGTACCTTTAGGTTGGTTTGTAAACTGGCTTGTTTCATTTTATCAATATAAAGCAGGAAAATGGAAAAGAATATACCAAAGTGCAAATTGATTTTTAAACAATGTTAAATAAAAATATTGACACAGGTAGTTATGATTATTATAATGAAAATATAATAATTATAAAGAGGGTGTGTTTTTATGAAAAAGAACTTGAAAAAGGCATTATGTGTATTAATGTCAACAGGTATGTTATTTAGTGGAGTTACTGTTGCATATGGTGAGGAAAGCAATATTTCTTTGCAGATTAATGGTAGTGAAATATCAGCAGAAGTACCACCTACTATTATAGATGGAAGAACAATGGTACCTGTAAGAGCAATATTTGAGGCTGTTGGAGCTAATATTGACTTTGATGCAGAAACAAAGACAATAACAGCTAGAAATGGCGATACAACAGTAAATATGACTGTTGGAGCAAATGCTGTAACTGTAAACAATAAGGAAGTACAGTTAGATGCACCGGCAGTAATAGTAAATGGCAGAACATTAGCACCTGCCAGATTTGTAGCAGAAACTTTTGGATATACTGTTCAATGGGACGCCGAAAACAAAATAGTAAAAATCAATGGCAAAGAAAGTAGTACAGAAACTACAACAGAAACCACTACTGTAACAACAACAGAAACTTCAACAGAAACAACAACAGAAACAACTACAAAGGCAACAGCGACTTCATCAAGCAAAAAGTATTATGATGAATATAGCGATGTTTTGGATTATGGAACTTTTAGTGGTGCTAATCTTGTAGATAAAATGACTGTAGAATTAAGTGATTTTAAGAGTCATTCTTATATATATGATTTTAAGTATGATGAATCAAGATTTAGTGGCTTAGATAAAGTAGTTGAAACTTATGCTGAACAAGTAGAAAAAACTGGTTGGAAAGTTACAGCTATGGCTGAGGCTGAAGAGGCTGGCATAATAACATTGATTTGTACTAAAGACGATAGAATTTTATCATTTGGCACAAATTTTTACGATAAGAAAATAATGGTTGAAGTTATTAAGAGTTCAAAAAATGCAGAACTTTTAAATAAAATGCTTGAAGAAAGTAAATAATTTTTTATTAACTCTCAATTTTTGGACAATGAAGTCTGAATTTGGGAGTTAATTTATTTTATAGAAAAAGCACTTGCACGCTTTATTGACATAAAAAATAAATTTTATTATACTTAATACATACAATTAGAAAAGGTGGAAAGTTTATGAAAAAGAGCATAAAAAATGTATTTTGCGTTTTGCTTTCAGCTACAATGTTATTAGGTGGAGTTTCAGCAGTATATGGTGGAGAAAAGAGTATTTCATTACAGATTAATGGTAGTGAAATATCAGCAGAAGTGCCACCTACTGTTATAGATGGTAGAACAATGGTACCTGTAAGAGCAATATTTGAGGCTGTTGGTGCTAATATTGATTTTGATGCAGAAACAAAGACAATAACAGCTAAAAAGGGTGATGCAACAGTAAATATGACTGTTGGAACAAAGGTAGCAACTGTAAACAATAAGGAAGTACAATTGGACGCACCGGCAGTAATTGTAAATGGCAGAACATTAGCACCTGCCAGATTTGTAGCAGAAACCTTTGGCTATACTGTTCAATGGGATAGTGAAAACAAAATAGTTAAAATTATTGGTGGAGAAAGTACAGAATTTTATAAGGACTATAGTGACTTGCCAGACTATGGAAGTTTTAGCGGTGCTACTTTATTGGGAAATGAAAAAATAAATGTAGATGGTTTTGTAGGACAGGGTTATATATACGATTTTAAGTACGACAAAAGTAAGTTTTCATCAGGAGATGATGTTGACAGAGAATATGTTAACAAATTAAAAGAAAATGGCTGGGAATATGATGGTAAGACATATGGAGAAGAAAATGCTGAAATAATGCTATTTTTCAAAAAAGGACCTATGTTGTGTGGCTATAGTGTTTGCAATAACCATAAGCAAGTAGCTATTATTATAACAAATGTTATGGGCAAAGATATTGACCTTAAAGACGCAGTAACTGTATAGAAAGAAAATGATGTTCTTTTTGATTATTGTTCAGAATATTCTTGCATTACTTGTAATGCTATACATATTAAAATAACCGCCACAATCTCCCCAGACTAGGCGGTTATTTTTAACTTATAGGTGGGGTAGCAACCTTTGTTGCTCCATCTTGTATATTTATATTAACATTAAAGTTCTATATAGTCAAGAGTTTGAAATAGTAAAATGTCATAGACTGGGTACAATAATCCTAGATATTCAGGAATAATTTAATAATATTTTATTTCTTTTTTGTTTCATCTTCTTCCTCTGTATCGTCATCATCGTCAGTGTAATCATAAAAAGACGAATTTGCATAATAAACAAGTTTATAAAGTTTTTTAGGGTCTTCTATATAGCAATATTCATCATTATATGGTTTTAAAAAGTCTATAAGAATGGGGCTAAATTCAAAGTCTTTTTTATCTTTACGATTTTCATAATACATATAACATAAGTCCTTGAGATAATCCAGTTGGTCTAGGGGATAAAGACATCTGTTTTCATTGTCGTATTTCAATATATCTTTTAATAATAACAAATCTTCTTCAGCACTAGCTAATACATTTGTTCCATGTTCTAAATTTTTAACATATTCTATAACAGCTTTTTCAACAAGCTTAGACACAGACTTTTCCCCTGTGTTTTTAACAATGATTTCCAATATAGATTTTATTCCTTTTTTACACTTGTAACCAACGGTTTCATAGTTTTGTTTTGCAAATTTATTATTAGCTTTTCTTCTTGCTGGACTTGTTGTATATTCGCCGGCTTCTTTAATTTTTCTAGTATCCTTATTTACAGCCATAATTACGCCCTCCTAGAAGTTTTCGTTAAATATATATAATTTATTATATATAAATTTATTAAATTTGTCTATAGACTTATGATATGTTAACCCGTATAATACAAGATAACCTACATACATTCCCGTAGAGGTTGTTTTCATTTCTTCATAATTCAAGAAAATTTTTAGATTTAAAAGGGGGATTTTTTATGAAAAAATTTTGTGTTGTTATTATTACAATTATCACTACTATAACTAATTGTTGTGTTGGTTTTGCATCTCCTTTCGGAGATAAATTGGAAAATGGTATATCAACTTACGCAAAACAAATTGATATGTCTAAATATAAGTATTCTCAAGAAGAAGCTCAAAATGAATTTACTTACTTAGTCAGTAGAAGTGAAAATGCTTGGTATGTAAAACATTCGGCTAAATTTAAAATGAATGGCAATAAGGTAGATAAAATAATTGTGGAATATAAATATAATCCACAGCAAATAAAAGAAAAAAGAGAGTTTATAGACAGTGTAGTTGACCCTATTGTTGAACAGGCTCAAGAATATAAAACTGACTATGAAAAAGCAAAGTTTGTTTACGATTACCTAATTGATAATTATGACTACGATTGGACTTTAAAAAATTCTGATGATTTAATGTTATATGAAGGTGGAACAGGTGTTTGTAGAGCATTTGCCATTGCCTATAAAAATATATTAACAAAATTAAATATTCCTTGTGATGTTGTAATAAGCAAATCAATGAAACATGAATGGAATATGGTACAAATCAATGGCAAATGGTATAATGTGGATTGCTCTGGTGCAGATTTATTAAATAGTGATAGAGATTGTTTTTTCCTTAAATCAGATTTATTTTTTAGCTTTTTAGGATATTACAATGGAATTTCATATAGTAATGAAAAAGCTGAAAATGTAGACTTAGACTAATGAAAGGTGCTAATTTCAAATTTTACTGAAGTTAGCATCTTTTTTATTATTTTTTGGCAAGGTAAAAAAATGATTAATGTTGGTGGTCTTTGTTTAAAGTAAATAAAAATAGAACAAAAATAAGCAAAGTAACATAAAAAAATGGAAAGTAAATAGTAGAAAAATGGATGATAATTCATTGAAAATAGTATTTTATAAGAATATCTTAAAAGTAAAAAAGCCCCGTAACCACCTAGATTACAGGGCTTTTGTTATAAGCTAATAACGGGAGTTGAACCCGTGACCTCAACACTACCAATGTTGCGCTCTACCTCCTGAGCTATATTAGCGTACTCCTTAAATTATATATTATATAAATATTTTCGTCAAGTATTTTAACAAAATTGTAACTTACATTACAGTACAAAAAGATGATAAAATATAAGTAGTGCATAGTAGCGTTAGCAAGGAGGTTAAATATGTTTGATATAAATGACAATATAATGTATGGAAATGTTGGGGTATGTCGTATTGATGGCATTTTAAGTGGAGATAAAATAGGTATGAACCCCGACAAGAAGTATTACAAGTTATATTCCTATGGAGAGAAAGAAGTAATATACACACCTATTGACACCAATGTTTTTATGAGAAAGATAATGACAAAGGAACAGATAAAAGAGCTTATACATAAAATTCCCAATCTTGAAACTATTAAAATTCACAGTAAAAATATGAAAGTACAATCGGACTATTACAAGACATTTTTGAAAAATTGTGACAGCGAAAATATGTTAATGCTTATTAAAACCATATATGAAAAGAACTTAGACAGGAAAAAAGAGGGTAAAAAGGAGGGGACAATAGAAAATATATTTTTTAAGGAGGCACAGGAGAAACTTCATTTGGAAATAGCTATTGCCTTTGGCGTAGATATTGAGGAAGTGCCTAAAATAATAGAAAATGAACTTAAAAATATGTAAGTCGAAACAAATTAAATTCGTTAAATTATAAAAAAATCTGAGGACAATAACATATCCTCAGATTTTTGTTTATAGTGAATCGGAAAGATAAATCCGATGGCTTGTTGTCAAGCCACAAATTAACAAAGTTAATTTGTTCTGAATATATTAAATTATCTCTTTCTAATGAAAGTTGGAATAGCAAGGTCAGAATCTGAATCATCTGAAACAGGTGTATAAACCTGAGTAAAGCTACTTGGGAATGCTCTATTTGGAGCTTTTGTAGCAGGTCTAACAGTTTCTTCCTTAGCTGTTTCCTTTGCAGGAGCTGGCTGTTCAATCTTATTAGCATCATTGCTTTCGTCAAGACCAGTAGCAATAACAGTAACGATAACTTCGTCTTCAAGAGTATCATCGTAAACTGTACCAAAGATAAGTTCAGCATCTGGGTCAAGAGCTTCGCCAATAATATTAGCAGCATTGTTTACATCGAAAAGACCGAGGTTTCTGCTACCTGTAAAGTTAACGATTACAGCCTTAGCACCATCAATAGAAGTTTCAATTAATGGAGAGTTAATAGCAGTTCTAGCAGCTTCTTCAACATCAGTAGAACGACCAATACCGAAGTGAGCAAGACCCTGGTCACGCATAACTGTACAAATATCAGCAAAGTCAACATTAATATCGCCGGCCTTAGTAATAAGGTCAGAAATACCAGTAACACCCTGATAAAGAACGCTATCAGCAAGTTCGAAAGCCTGTGGAACAGAAATATTCTTGTCTGCTGACTGTAAAAGCTTCTGGTTAGGAATAACGATGATTGTATCAACATGTTCTCTTAACTTCTCGATACCTTCAAGGGCAAAGTTCATTCTCTTCTTTCTTTCGAAGTCGAAAGGCTTAGTAACAACAGCTACTGTAAGAATACCCATTTCCTTAGCCATTTTTGCAATAACAGGAGAAGCACCAGTACCTGTACCACCACCCATACCAGCAGTGATGAATACCATATCAGCACCTTCAAGTGCGTCAGTAATATCAGCAGAGTTTTCTTCAGCTGCCTTTGCACCTACTTCAGGACGAGCACCAGCACCAAGACCTCTAGTAAGTTTTGCACCTATAGCGATTTTCTTTGTTGCGTTTGATTTGTTTAAGGCTGCCTGATCTGTATTTACGGCAATGTATTCTACATCAGTATTTGATGCAATCATTCTATCAACGGCATTACATCCGCCACCACCTACACCAATTACAACAATCTTTGCAACATCTTTTAATTCGTTTACAATTTCAATCACAACATTATCCTCCTATATATGAATAAACATCAAGTCGTTCATTATAATAAACCGTTTATAACCTCCCAGTCATAAACCTACCTATTATTATTTTAATTGCTTTTAGGCAATATTGCAAGCATATTTTCTATAAAAATAAAATTTTGGTTAATTTATCATATTTTCTTAATATTTCCATACAAATTTATATTATAAATTAATGTATAAATGGTTAAAAATATTTTTTGTTGGTTATATTTTATTTATAAGTTCTTAATGATAAATAAAATAATTTTACTTTTAGTTGCAAGCATTTATGCCATTTTAATTAATATATGTGCAAGTTGGGTTGCCACCTGTTAAATTAAGTACACCGGCATAGGAAGTATCTAACTGCTTTAAAACTTCGTTTAATGTAAGCAATTTTTTGTTTGCGTCATCAAAGCTACCAAACTCTACATCAATTTTTCCTACATAAAAGTGTATATCATTTTCATCAGAAACATCAACTCGTACAATAGTATTTAAAAGCTGGTCCTTTTCAAAAAGTTTAGAAAGCTGTACTACTGTGTCAAAAGCACTTGGGTTGTCTACCTGTAAAACTTCTCCCAATGTAAACTGGTTAAATTTAAGACCTTCTACAACAGGTAACTGTTTTTTAAATGTCTTTTGTGTATCCAGTATTCTTCCGTAGTCATTAATATAAAGATATGAACCCATATAAGGCACATAGGCTCTTAACTTATATTCCTTAATATTTACAGTTATTGTTGACGGAAGTTTTCTGTGAATACTAACCTCCTCAACATAGTTGTTGGACTTAATATTTTTTAATGCTTTTGTTTTATTAAAGGCGAAAATATTATTCCCAACCTTTGTATTTAACATACTTTCAATTTGTTCTTTTGATAAATTTTCATTGCCACTTATTTCTATTGACTTTATATTGAACACAGGCAAAGTAAAAAATGTAAGCCATAGTGCTAAAGCTACAATACCTATAAATGCAACAAAAAATAATTTTCTATGCACGCTATCACCTACCAAAAATATATAGTAATATTAAAATTGTTTATTGTCAACTGCATAGGCTATTTTATAACCTTGCAATTTTCAAGAGATACTTCTTTTTCCTCAACATCTAAACCCTCAAGGGCATATTCAGTTGTGCTTTCAATACCAAAAAGACCACAAAGCCCCTTTATGTAGTTATAGCCTAAGTTGTAGTTGCCCAAATATCCACCACAGGTTGTGATGTATGTCAATTCTTTGCACCTACAAAGACCTTTTTCTACACCGTTTTCGTCATAGGCAAATGTAATACCACATACGCAAATATGCTCAAAAAATACCTTTAAAAGTGATGGGAAACTTAAATCCCAATAAGGTGCAGAAATAACAATGTAGTTTGCACGCCTAAATCTGTCAGCAAAATCAAATATCGGGTCATTGAGAGAACCGGATTTTAAAAGTCTATCTCTCTTTTCAATATCTTCTTTCTTCAAAGGCTGTAGTTTTTGTAATGAAAGGTCTATTTCTACAACTTCCAAATTTTCTTCGGGTTTATACTTTTCCAAAAATTCTTTTGTAAGTTTGTAAGTCCTTGAATTTTCCTTGCCACTAATACAGCAATTAATCCACAATAATTCCATAAAAAACAACCTCCTAAAAAAATATAGTAATATAATACCACGAAAAACAAAAAATCGCCACAATTTTGTGACGACTTTTTATAATGTTTATAATGATTGTTTATATTTAGCCTAAAAGCATTCTGTCGTTATCCATTTCCTCGCCACTTGCTCTTTCGAACATCTTGAGAAGGTCAGAAACTTCCATATTCTGCTTTTCTTCCTTAGAAAGGTCTAAAATAATATTACCGTTGTGCAACATAATAAGACGATTACCAATTCTTAAAGCGTCTTTCATATTGTGAGTAACCATCATAGCAGTAAGTTTTTCTTCCTCTACGATTTTTACTGTTAAATCAAGAACTTTTGCTGCTGTCTTAGGGTCAAGGGCAGCTGTATGCTCGTCTAAAAGAAGAAGTTTAGGCTGGTGGAAAGATGCCATAAGAAGTGTAAGTGCCTGTCTTTGACCACCAGAAAGGAAACGAGTTTTGTCTTTAAGTCTATGTTCAAGACCTAAATCAAGTTGAGATAAAAGTTCTCTGTAAAGACCTCTTTCTCTTTCTGTAATACCCCAACGGAGGGTACGCTTTTTGCCTCGTCTGTAGGCAATAGCAAGGTTTTGTTCAATAGACATATCAGAGGCTGTACCCATTCTTGTGTCCTGAAAAACTCTACCGATGTACTTTGCTCTCTTAAATTCTGGTTCAGCAGTTACATCATCGCCGTCAATAAAGATTTTACCAGAAGTAACAGGGAATGTACCGGCTACAGAGTTTAAAAGTGTAGACTTACCAGCACCGTTACCACCAATAATTGTTATAAAATCTCCGTCATTTACTTCAAGGTTTACACCTTTTAAAATGTGTTTTTCGTTTACTGTACCTATTTCAAAAAACTTATGTATATTTTCAAGTTTAAGCATTTTCGCTGCCTCCCTTTTTAATAGAATTTTTAAGGTTCTTTGTAAAGATATTTCTGATTGCAGGGAAACATAATGCAATAGCAAGAAGAACTGAACTTATAAGTTTTAAGTCGTTTGAGCTTAAACCAAGCCATAAAACCAAAGCTATAATAATTCTATAAAGTATTGAACCTAAAGCAACAGCTATAAGGGAATGTAAAAGGTTTCTGTGACCAAAAACAACTTCGCCAATGATTACTGATGCAAGACCAATAACGATTGTACCTGTACCCATACTAATATCGGCAAAACCGTTGAACTGGGCAACAAGAGAAGATGAAACTGCAATAAGACCGTTACCAAGCATAATACCGAAAATAAGAGTATTGTCAGTGTTTACGCCCTGTGCTCTAATCATATTTTTGTTATCGCCTGTAGCACGAAGTGAGAAACCAAGCTCTGTGTTAAAGAATATCCATAAAATGAAGATTACAAAAACAGTAAGAACAAGACCAGCAACAATGGCTGCTACATTTTTAGTAAGACCAACATCTTCTAAAAGTGAAATAATTGTAGTCTGCTTTAAAAGAGGTATATTTGACTGACACATAACCCTGAGGTTTACAGACCAAAGGGCTGTCATTGTAAGAATACCAGAAAGCAAAGCAGGAATTTTGAGCTTAGTATGTAATAAACCAGTAACAAGACCGGCTAAAAGACCGGCTAAAAAAGAAACGATAGTTGATGTGAAAGGGTCCCAACCTAATGTAACAAGTTTACAAGTTACGGCTGCACCTAAAGTGAAACAACCTTCGGCTGTTAAGTCAGCAATATCAAGTATTCTGTATGTAATATATACGCCGATTGCCATTACTGCCCATAATAAACCTTGAGCAAAAGCACCTGGCATAAGACCCAATAAACTTAAAATCATATTAATTCTCCTTACAGTAAAAATAAAATATAAAGGGGCAGAGATTTCCGCCCCTTTACAAAATTAAAAATTAGATTAACTGCAATAAAAGTAAATATTGCATTATTCTTCAATCATTTTAGCCTTTGAGGCAACATCATCAGGAATAGTAATACCCATTTCAGTAGCAACCTTCTTGTTTACAACAAGCTGAGGATTTTCTGTGTACTGAATTGGCATTGTCTTAATGTCCTTACCACCGAAAATGTCAATAGCCATTTTACCAGTAAGCTTACCAAGTTCTGTATAGTCAATAGCAACAGAAGCAAGTCCACCACCCTTAACCATACCTTCTTCACCAACGATTACTGGAAGTCCCTTAGGATTAGTAATACTTGTTAAAAGAGGCATTGAAGATGCAAGAACATTGTCAGTAGGAATATAAACTGCGTCATATCTGCCAATCATAGATTCTGCAACCTGAGCAACATCATTTGTGTTAGAAACAGTTTCTTCCTTTGATTCAATACCAAGTTTGTCAGCTGCTTCCTTAGCCATTTTAGCCTGAAGAACTGAGTTCTGTTCACCTGAGCAGTACATAATAGCAATCTTTTTAGCATCTGGAACAAGCTGTTTTAAAAGAGCAATCTGGTCTGAAACAGGGTTAATATCTGAAGTACCAGAAACATTTGTGTTAGGTGCTTCGTTAGACTCTACTAAGTCAGATTCAGCAGGGTCAGTAACGGCTGTAACAAGAATAGGAATATCCTTTGTTTCAGCTGCCATAGACTGAGCTGCAGGAGTAGCAATAGCTAAAACTAAGTCCTTTCTGTCAGTAACGAATTTCTGAGAAATTGTTTTAAGATTAGACTGGTCAGCCTGTGCATTCTGAACATCAATCTTTACATTTTCGCCGTCTACATAGCCACCCTCTTTTAAGGCTTCAATAAATCCTTCTCTTGCTGCATCAAGGGCAGGGTGCTCTGTGTACTGAATTACACCGATGTTGTAAGTCTTATCTGATTTTGCACCGTCTGTAGATGCAGTAGATGAAGATGCACTGCCACAACCAGCAAGCATTACTGTTGATAAAGCAAGTGCTATAAATGTTGATAAAAATCTTTTCATATAATGGAATCCTCCTTTTTGTAAACAATGCACAATGTATACTATATATTTTAAAGTATATAAGCCTAATTGTCAATAAAAATAAGAAAATTAAAAGGCAAATAACAGCCCTAAGGGACAGTATACATAAAATAATTATTGTATAATTATGCAATAAGTAAAAATTATCCAAATTTGCAACAAAATAGGGGATAATCTAAAAGAAAATCCCCAATTATGTATAGATTTATTTAAAAATTACTGCATATTTTCAAATTCGTCTTTGTGATAAAGGTTTTCGTGAATAATCTTTATTGCTCTTTCAAGGTCATCAGCCTCAATCTGTCCAGGGGCAGACGCCTTTCTTGCACAACCAAATGTTACACAGCTACCAAAGATTTCGCCACAAACACGACTTACAATACCTCTGCCCTCCATACTCATTGTAATAATAGGTACATCAGGGTATTTCTGATGAATAGTGTCTGTAACATCAAGAAGTTCTAAAACATCTCTGTTTGAGTTTGGCATAACAGCAATTTTAGGAATATCAGCATCAATGTCAATCATTTTTTCCATTCTTCTGATAAGTTCTTCCTTTGCTGGAGTTTTTTCAAAGTCGTGGTTAGAAACCACAACAGTAATGCCGGCATCTTTTGCGTGCTTAATAAGAGGAATAAGAGCATCGTCGCCTACTTCAAGCTCGTAGTCAACAAGGTCAACAAGACCACTCTGAATAGCAGTTTCGTATACTCTTGTGTACTCCTCAATAGTACATTCCTGAACGCCACCTTCTTCAACTCGTCTGAAAGTTAAAAGGAGAGGTATTCTGTCAAGAAGTTTTCTAACCTGCTTGAGCATTTCAATTAAGTTTTCTGACTGAAGAACATCGTCATACCAGTCTACACGCCATTCAACAATATCTGGCTTTAAAGATGCAATAGTCATAGTCTGAGATACAATTTCGTACTGAGTATGTCCAACAATAGGTAAACAAACCTTTGGCATACCTGTGCCGATTTCCAAATCTCTTATAGTAATGGGAACCATAATCTACCTCCTGAAAAATTGTTTTGTTACTAAAAATTATACCATAGTTGATGAATAAGTCAAATATTTATTCATTTTCACTCAGCTTTTTCAGAACAAATTAACTTTGTTAATTTGCGACTTAACAAGTTAAGCCGTCGGATTTATCTTTCCGATTCACTAAAAAATCTCCGTAAAAACTTACGGAGATAGAAAATTATAAAACCTTATTTAAAAATTCTTTTAATCTTGAACTCTTTGGATTTTCAAAGAATTCATTTGGTTCATTTTCTTCAATTATTGAACCCTTTTCCATAAATATAACTCTTGTACCTACTTCACGAGCAAAGCCCATTTCGTGAGTAACAACAACCATTGTCATATGACCCTTTGCAAGGTCCTTCATAACTTCCAATACTTCTCCAACCATTTCAGGGTCAAGGGCAGAAGTTGGTTCGTCAAAAAGCATAACATCAGGTTGCATACATAATGCTCTGACAATAGCTATTCTCTGTTTCTGACCACCTGAAAGCTGGTTTGGATAAGAGTCTGCTCTGTCAGCAAGACCAACCTTTTCAAGAAGTTCCATAGCGTACTTTTTAGCCTCATCAGGAGATTTTTTCAAAATCTTTGTAGGAGCTAAAATAAGGTTGTCCATAATTGTCATATGTGGAAAGAGGTTAAACTGCTGGAAAACCATACCCATTTTTTGTCTATGAGTGTTGATATTTGTCTTAGGGTCTGTAATGTCTGTACCCTCAAAGAATATCTGACCATCTGTAGGTTCTTCAAGTAGGTTAAGACAGCGAAGAAAAGTGGATTTACCAGAACCAGATGGACCAACAACAACTACTACCTCGCCGTGGCGAATTTCAGCAGATACATCATTTAATGCCTTTGTGTTGCCAAATTGTTTTACCAAATGGTCAACCTTGATTAATGGATTATTATCTTTCACTAGACTGCAACCTCCTTTCCAAACGTCTTAAAAGTAATGTCAATATTGTAACAAGAATTAAATAGATTAAAGCTACTGCAATAAGTGGCATAAAGGCGTCATAAGTACGACTTCTTATAATATCGCCACCCTTTGTTAAGTCCTGAATAGCAACATAACCGGAAATTGAAGTATCCTTTAAAAGCATAATAGCTTCGTTGCCAAGGGCTGGGAGAATGTTCTTGAATGCCTGTGGAAGAATAATGTACCACATTGTAGCAATATAGCCAAAACCAAGACTTCTACCTGCCTCGAACTGACCTTTGTCTACACTGTTAAGACCACCTCTTACGATTTCGGCAACATATGCACCGGAATTGAGAGAGAAAGCAACTACAGCACAGAAAATCTTACTTACATCAGGACTAGCGAAGATTATGAAATAAATAATCATAAGCTGTACTACAACAGGAACACCACGAATAATTGTTAAATAAACATGGCAAATACCGTTGGCAACAGCAAGCAAGAATTGAAGTAAAGACTGAATAAAGTTACCAGCCTTATTTGTGTGGTTTTTGTCATAAGAATATCTTATAATGGCAACAAGCACACCGATAATAACAGCAAAGATAAGGGCAAAAACAGTGATTTTAAGTGTGTTGCCCAAACCTGAAGTTATGTACTTCCATCTGTCATCTTTTATAAAATTCAAATAAAATTTAGTCTGAAAATCTGACATAAAATATTTCCTCCGAAAATAAGGTACTTACCTTTAAAAAAGGTGTGGAAGTTCCACACCTTTGTAAGTCATAACCTTTGCAAATAAATTACTGAGCAGAAGTTGTAGTTTCTGCAGATTCGTCATTTGCAAGATATTTGTTAAGGATAGAGTCTAATTCGCCACTTTCCTTTAATTCAGCTAATGCCTTGTTTACTGCATCAAGGAGTTGTTTGTTGTCCTTTGCTACGGCAATAGCATAGCTTTCCTGAGTTAAAGGTGTTGCTAAGATTTCGATGTCAGAATTATTTTCAACAAACTTCTTTGCTGGCTGATTATCAATAACAACAGCGTCAATCTTGTCTGTCTTTAATGCTTCTACAGCATCAGCACCCTTAGGGAACTGCTGAACAGTTACATTTTCTACATTCTTAGGGTCAGAAACATAAAGGTCGCCAGTTGTACCAAGCTGAACACCTACTGTCTTACCAGCAAGACCAGATGCGTCCTTGATGTCAGAACCCTTCTTTACAATAATAACCTGACCGGCTTCAACATAAGTGTCAGAGAAATCAACACTTACCTTTCTGTCTTCACTAGCTGTCATACCTGCAAGACCTACATCAGCCTTACCACTTGTAACAGCAGGAATAATTGAATCGAAAGCCATATCTTCAACTTCTGCCTGAAGACCAAGCTTTTCAGCAATAGCGTCAGCAAGTTCAGCGTCAATACCAACTACCTTGTCGCCATCTCTGTATTCATATGGTTCAAATTCAGCATTTGTTGCCCAAGTGAACTTACCAGCTGAAACTGTCTTTACATCAGAACTATCTGAAGAATCTGCACTATTGTTTGCACTACCACAGCCTACCATACCTAAAAGCATTGTGCCTGCAAGTACAAAAGCAAGACCTTTTACAAATTTTTTCATTTTTCGTTACCTCCAATATTATATTAGTTCTATAATAACAAATTATTTCAAAATCGTCAATAGAATTGCATACAGTAACTTTGCCTAAATTTAATATTTGGTTATTTTTGTAAATGTAGTTGAAAATGATATAGATATGAAAATATAGTTTAGGGTATGTTTAGGGCAAGTTTAGGGCAAGAAAAATCCAGCAAATAAAAGGCTTAGGGCAATTAGGGCATATTTTTTTAAAATAAAATTATAAAAAATAAAAATATAAAATATATAGTAGATGAAGAAAGTGCAATATTTTGCCCTAAAAATTAAAAAACAGCCGTTAAACCTAGTAAATAAGAGTGTTACAGCAATATGCAAACTTGCCCTAAAATTCAGATGAAATTGCCCTAACTTTGAAATATATATTTTTCAAGGAATATTACATATTTAAAGATTAAACTTTAAAGATTGAAATTTATTTGTGAAAAGTGAATTTTTAAGAGTAGCAAAAGAGGGGGAATAAACGGGGCAAAGTGGGGTGAGCGAAACACCAGTAAATACTGGGCAGGGGGCAAAGGGGGCATATTTTTTTTAATGCAAAAAAGTAAAAAATAAAAATATAAAATATATAAGAGATGAAAAAATTACAAAAACTTGCCCCCTAAATACAAAAACAATCCTTAAACCCAGTAAATAAGCCACTTACAGTAAAGTATAAAATTGCCACCTAATTTCTGTGAAAATGCCCCCTCTTTAGAATACCTACAATTTTGCAAATTCTTTTATTTTCTTTGATAGTGTTGTAAATCTTTCAATTTCTCTATTATTATCTACCATATTATATACAGTTTCCGGTGAGCCAACTATAACGGCTAGATTTTTAGCTCTTGTAAGACCTGTATAGAGAAGATTTCTTGTCATAAGCATTTCAGGACCGTTTAAAAGAGGAAGTATAACAGCTCTGTACTCACTACCCTGACTTTTGTGTATTGTAACGGCATAACTTAGTTCCAATTTATCAAGCTGTGCAAAGTCATAGTGGACTACTTTATTTTCGTCAAAAACTACTTCCATAAATTTGCTATCGTTGTCTATGTAAGTTATGAAACCCTCATCACCATTGTATATGCCTGTTCCCTTATCTGTGACAATGTTATTTCTGATTAATTTCCATTCCATTTCATAGTCATTCTTAATCTGCATTACTTTGTCGCCCTCACGAAAAGTCATATTTTTCATAACTTTTTCAGCCTTATTAGGAGCTGGAGGGTTAATAGCCTGTTGCAAAATAGCGTTTACAGAAGCAACACCTAAGCCCTGTTTTCTCATTGGTGTAAGTACCTGTATATCTGTAGGTTTACAGTTCAAATACTTTGGCAAACGTGTTGTAACAAGGCTGACTAAAAGGGAACATATTTCATTTTGGTTATACCTTTTCATAAAGAAGAAGTCACTGCCGTTTTTGCTTAAATTAGGGTGTTCACCTTTGTTTATTTTGTGGGCATTTATAATAATATCTGACTTTTGAGCCTGTCTGAAAATTTCAGTAAGCTGTACTACCTTTATTTCTCCGGAAGTAATAATATCCTTTAATACATTACCAGCACCTACAGATGGCAACTGGTTTGAATCACCTACTATTATAACTCTTGTACCTATGGCAACAGCCTTTAAAAGGGCTTGCATAAGCATAATATCTATCATTGAACTTTCGTCAATAATTAAAATATCTGTTTCAATAGGTTCTTCTTCATTTTTGCAAAAAGTCTGTCGGTTGCTATCCTCGTTAAGAAATGTTACGCCTAAAAGCCTGTGAATAGTCTGGGCATTGTGACCTGTAGCCTCCTCCATTCTTTTGGCTGCTCTACCTGTAGGAGCTGCAAGAGTGACCTCCATTCCCTCAGCCTCTGAAAGCTGAATAATAGCATTTATAATAGTAGTTTTACCAGTACCGGGACCACCTGTAATAACAAGTACACCGTTGCTCATTGCCTCAATAATAGCCAATCTTTGCTCCTTTGCAAATGTTATACCCTGACTGTAGGCAAGGGCGTCTATTTTGTCATCGTATAAGCCAGTATTGTCAAGCTCCATATCGGCAAGCTCTATTAACTTTCTGGCAACATAGCTTTCGGCATAGTAAAAATAGTTGAGATATACATTTTCGTATTCCGGTGTACGGTCAATCCAAATATAGTTTGCTATGTGCATACCTGTCATTTCGTTTGAAATAGGCTCTGGAGATATGTTTAAAAGCTCTGAAACCTTTCGAACCAACATTTCCATAGGTAAATACACATTTCCATTGTTTGCTGCTGCATTGAGGCAATATCTTATGCCAGCCTTTATTCTAAATGCTGAATCAGGGGCAATACCTATTTTGGCAGCAATACCGTCAGCTATTTTAAAACCTATGCCAATAATATCATCAGCAAGGGAATAGGGATTTCGGCTTATAACATCAATAGCCTTATCCTTGTATTTTTGGTACACTTTTATTGCATAAGTCGGAGTTATACCATATTGACCTAAAAACATTATTAAAGCTCTAAGCTGTGCCTGTTCTCTGAATGTCTGTCCTATGGCAATAGCCTTTTCAAGAGTTATACCTCTTAGTTCGGCAAGTCTTTCAGGCTCGTTTTCAATAATATCCATAGTCTTGATACCAAATTTTTTAACAATTTTGGCAGCAGTTTTAGGACCTATACCCTTTAATACACCACTGGCTAAATAAAGCTCCATAGCTTTTTCAGTTTTTGGTGCAGTCTTTTCATAGCTTTCTACATTAAGTTGCATACCATATGTAGAATGATTTACCATTCTGCCTTTCAGACTTATGCTTTCTCCCTGTGCAATACTGGGAACTGTTCCTACACAAGTAAGCTCATCATATTCATCATTTCCAGTTCCTGCAATTGTAAAAACACAGTAACCGTTTTCTTTATTATAGAAGGTAATGCTTTCCACAATACCAGAAACTTCAGTATAATCCACAGGTATCTTCCTTTCGTCTTAATCTATGCCTGAACAAAGGTTCGTTTATAATGAGATAGTATAGCATAAGTTTGGGTAAAAATAAAGTGTATAGTTAAAAAGGAAGATTACATTTGGAAGTTAGCCTAGGCTTTTGGCAAATTTACTATATCATAACAGCAAGACAGTAAAAAAATTGTTAATATGAATACTTGATAAATAAATGAAAATTAGTTATAATGTTGACAATGCGTTAATAGGCAAAAAATTTGAAAAAAGAGAGTGAATAAAATGAAAACTACAAGAGACGATATTAGAAATGTTGCTATTATTGCCCACGTTGACCACGGTAAAACAACTTTGGTTGATGAACTTTTAAAGCAGAGTGGTACTTTCCGTACTAATCAGGTTGTTAGAGAAAGAGTAATGGACAGTGGTGATATTGAAAGAGAAAGAGGTATCACAATCCTTTCAAAGAATACTTCTGTTTACTATGGACATACAAAAATTAACATTGTCGATACTCCAGGACACGCTGACTTCGGTGGTGAAGTAGAGCGTGTACTTAAAATGGTTGATGGTGTTGTTCTTGTAGTTGATGCTTATGAAGGTGCTATGCCTCAGACTAAGTTCGTTCTTTCTAATGCTTTAAGCCTTGGTCTTCCTGTTGTTGTATGTGTAAACAAGATTGATAGACCAGAAGCTAGAGCTGAAGAAGTTGTTGATGAAATTCTTGAACTTTTCATGGAACTTGATGCAACTGATGAACAGCTTGATTCTCCATTCGTATTTGCATCTGCTAAGATGGGTAAGGCTGCCCTTACTCCAGAAGAAGCCCTTGATGCACCTGATATGAAGCCACTTTTTGATACAATTATCGAACATATTCCTGCACCTACTGGTGACCCAGATGCAGACTTTGGTATGCTCGTTACTACTATTGATTACAACGAATATGTTGGTAAGATTGGTATTGGTAAGATTGAAAATGGTACAGTTCATGTTAATGACGAAGTTGCTATTGTAAACTACCATGACCCAGACAAGCTCACTAAGATTAGAGTAACTAAGCTCTATGAATATGAAGGTCTTGAAAGAGTTGAAGTTAAGGAAGCTACTATTGGTGCAATCGTTGCTGTAAGTGGTATGCCTGATATTCACATCGGCGATACAATCACAGTTGTTGACAACCCTGTAGCTATGGAAGTTAACAAGATTAGTGAACCTACACTTTCTATGACATTTAGTGTAAATGATAGTCCATTTGCTGGTCAGGAAGGTAAGTTCGTTACTAGCCGTCATTTAAGAGAAAGACTTATGAGAGAACTTAACACAGATGTTTCTCTTAGAGTAGAAGATACAGAAAGAGCAGAAGCCTTCAAGGTAAGTGGTCGTGGTGAACTTCATCTTTCTATCCTTATTGAAACAATGAGAAGAGAAGGTTATGAATTCCAGGTTTCAAGACCAGAAGTTCTTTACAAGAATGACGAAAACGGCAAGAGACTTGAACCTATGGAACTTGCTACAATTGATGTACCAGAAGAATATGTTGGTACAGTTATTGAAAAGCTTGGTACTAGAAAGGGCGAAATGGTAAATATGGCTCCTTCTAACGGTGGTTACACTCGTATTGAGTTCAACATTCCTGCAAGAGGTCTTATTGGTTACAGAAATGAATTTTTAACTGATACAAGAGGTAATGGTATTATCAATACTGTATTTAATGGTTATGAACCATACAAGGGCGAAATCCAGAGCAGAAGTCAGGGTTCACTTGTTGCTTTCGAAACTGGCGAAGCTGTTGGTTACGGTCTTTTCAACGCTCAGGACAGAGGTGAACTTTTCATCGGTGCCGGTACAAAGGTTTACTCTGGTATGGTTGTTGGTAGAAATGCTCGTTCAGGCGATATGGAAGTTAATGTTTGTAAGAAGAAACAGCTTACTAACACTAGAGCTTCAGGTTCTGATGATGCCTTAAAGCTTGTTCCTCATGTTGTAATGAGTCTTGAACAGTGTATCGACTTCATCGGCGATGATGAATTAGTAGAAGTAACTCCAGAAAACCTTAGAATTAGAAAGAGATACCTTGACCCAGTTGCAAGAAGAAAGGCAGCTCGTTGCTAATTATCCGATTTAAAGGAGAAAAATAAATGAACAAAGTGAAAAAGAACGGAGGTTCTTTTGTAAAGCAGGCTGCAATACTTGCAGTAGCTGGCATACTTGTTCGTCTTTTAGGATTTTTATACCGTTTACCTCTCACCAATATGATTGGCGATGAGGGAAACGGTATTTATAGTGCTGGCTATTATCTTTACAATATGTTTTTGATTATGAGTTCGGCAGGTCTTCCTGTTGCCATAAGCAAAATGGTATCTGAAAAGTTGGCACTAGGCGAATACACAAATGCTAAAAAGATTTTTAGAACTTCCTTTTTTGTTGCTGGTGGATTGGGTCTTATTTGTACTATAGCTATGTTTTTGGGAGCAGATGCTTTCTGTAAGGCTATAGGAAGTCCAAGAAGCTATTATTGTATATTGACTTTAGCACCTACTGTATTTATTGTTTCTGTTATGGCTGTTTTCAGAGGCTATTTTCAGGGTTTTAACAGTACAGTACCTACTGCGATTTCTCAGATTGTGGAACAGATTTTAAATGCTGTTTTTAGTGTGTACCTTGCGTGGATACTTGTTAAGACAAGTGTTGAATTAGGTGCAGCCGGTGGTACTGCCGGTACTGGTATTGGTGCGTTGGCAGGACTTGTTACATTAGTAGTTATTTTCTTTACATCGAGAAAAGGCAGAATGGAACTTTTTGCTGAAGATAAGAAAGATTACAGAGTGGAAACAAGCAGAGAAATTACATCAAACCTTTTTAAAATTGCTATTCCTGTTATTACTGGTACAGCTATTTTCTCTATGACAAATTTAATAGATATGGTTATGGTTAATTCTCGTTTGGCAGCTATTGGTACTTATACGGCTGAAGAAATAGATGCCCTTTATGGTCAGCTTACAGGTAAGTATGTTACACTTTCTACTATGCCTGTTGCTATTTCTACTGCCCTTGCTACAGCTGTTATACCTAGTATTGCAGGCAGTGTAGTAAGAAAGGAACACGAACTTGTACAGGCAAAGGTAGATACTACACTTCGCCTTACAATGATTATTTCTATTCCGGCAGCTATTGGTCTTGGTGCTTTAGGTCCACAGATTTTGCAAATGCTTTTCCCTAATTATTCTGATGGTGGTATGCTTATTAGAGTCGGCTCAATAAGCGTTGTTTTCTTGGCTTTAAGTCAGATTTCGACAGGTGTTTTACAGGGTGTAGGCAAGGTTAATGCCCCAGCTTGGAATGCCCTTTGGGGTAGTATTGCTAAAATTCCTGTAAACTATTTCCTTATTGCCATTCCTGAAATAAATATTATTGGTGCTGTAATTAGTACAACTGTTTGCTATATTATTGCCAGTCTTTTGAATTTCAGAGCTTTAATAAAGGCAACAGGTGTAAGACCGGACTTTGTTGGTATGCTTGTAAAACCATCTATTGCCTCAATTATAATGGGTGTGTTTAGTTTGCTTAGCTACCACTTATTCTATAAATTTATGCCTAGTAACCTTGTATGTACGCTTTTAGCTATTGTTGTGGCTATAGTAGTTTTCGTAGTAGCAATGATATGTGTAAAGGGCTTTGCAAGAGAAGATTTACAAATGGTACCAATGGGTGGTAAAATTATTAGATTTTTGGAAAAGATAAATAGAATATAATAAAATTAACCGTTTGCTTGTGTAGCAGACGGTTTTTTAATGAATCGGAAAGATAAATCCGATGGCTTGTTTACAAGCCACAAATTAACGCAGTTAATTTGTTCTGACAGTGAACCGAAAGATAAATCGGACACACGAAGTGTGGCTTTCAACGAAGTTGAAAGTTCTGACCAATGAATCGGAAAGATAAATCCGATGGTTTGCGAAGCAAACCACATTTTGCATAGCAAAATGTTCTGAACTACAGTAAATATGCAAATAATATTTGTAAGAATGGAGTGAAGATATGAAAAGTCTTGGTATATATTTGAAACCATATATAAAAGAAAGCATACTTGCACCTATTTTCAAATTTTTGGAAGTATTGTTTGACTTACTTGTGCCAGTAGTTGTGGCACAGATTATTGATGTAGGTATTGCCAATAACGACCACACCTATATAGTAGAAAGATTTGGTGTGTTACTTCTTATGGCTGCTGTGGGTCTTACATGCAGTATTACGGCTCAGTTTTTTGCTGCTAAAGCTAGTGTAGGCTTTGCCACAAATGTAAGAAAGGCTATGTTTAACCATATTCAAGCTCTTTCTTTTACTGAAATTGATACCTTAGGTTCTGACACATTAATTACAAGACTTACAGACGATGTAAACTTAGTACAAAATGGTCTTAATATGGCTTTGCGACTTATGCTCAGAAGTCCATTTATTGTAATTGGTGCTATGGTTATGGCTTTTACTATTAATGTAAAGTGTGCCATTGTATTTGTTGTTACAATTCCTATACTTTTTGTTGTAATATTGTCTATTATGCTTGTAAGTATTCCACTTTTCAAAAAGGTACAGTCCGGACTTGACAGAGTTACAAGACTTACAATGGAAAATCTTACAGGGGTAAGAGTAATAAGAGCTTTTTGCAGAGAGGAACAGTCTGTAGCTGAATTTGAGGACAGCAACAGAGAATTGACAAGATTAAATGAGTTTGTAGGTAGAATTTCTGTTTTAATGAACCCTGTAACCTATGTACTTATTAACATTGGTGCAGTAGTTCTTGTGTATAAAGCTGGTGTTCAGGTAAATTTAGGCAATATGCAACAGGGACAGGTTGTTGCCCTTTATAACTATATGTTACAGATTATTGTTGAGTTAATAAAAATGGCATCAATGATAATTACACTTAACAAATCAATGGCTTGTGCTGACAGAATTGCAAATGTGCTTAATGTAAAATCAAGTATGGAATATCCACAAAATGAAAGTAAAAAAGTGGATAATTGTAATACTGCCGTTGAGTTTAAAGATGTTACTTTCACTTATAGTGGAGCTGGTGCATCTAGTCTTTCAAACATTAGCTTTAAGGCTAAAAAGGGTCAGACTATTGGTATTATAGGTGGTACTGGTAGTGGTAAGAGTACATTAATAAGTCTTATTCCTAGATTTTATGACGCTGTAAAAGGTAGTGTACTTATAGACGGACAAAGTGTTAAAGATTATACCCACAAGGAATTGTGTGAAAAAATAGCTGTTGTTCAGCAAAAGGCTGTTTTGTTTAAGGGTAGCATAAGGGAAAACCTTAAATGGGGCAATGAATTGGCTAGTGATAGTGAAATTTATGACGCTATTGAAACAGCACAGGCAAAAGAGGTTGTGGAAAAGAAAGAAGGTAAGTTGGACTTCCAGTTAGAGCAAATGGGCAGAAATTTATCTGGTGGGCAGAAACAACGACTTACTATTGCCAGAGCCTTAGTGAGAAAGCCTGAAATACTTATACTTGATGACAGTTCTAGTGCCTTAGACTTTGCTACAGATGCAAAATTAAGACAGGCTATTCACAAATTGGGAAATAAAACAACAACATTTATTGTATCTCAGAGAATTGCCGGTATCAGACAGGCCGACAACATTCTTGTCCTTAACAATGGCGAATTAGTGGGACAGGGTACTCACAACGAGCTTATGGGAAAATGTCAGGTATACAGAGAAATATACTTCTCTCAATTTCCAGAAGAACGCAAGTTTTATGAAGGTGGGGTGAGAGTATGAAAAGTAAAAAACAGAAAAACAGTATGGAAGTTTTGATTAAAATTCTGAAACTTATTGGAAAGTACAAAATATTCCTTGCTTTAAGTATAATACTTGCCGGAATTTCAGTTGTTTTACAGCTTTATGTGCCTATTCTTTTTGGTAAGGCTATAGATGAAATTGTAGCAGAACACAATGTAAACTTTGGCAGAATGGTTTACTATTTGGAACAGATTATTGTGTTTGCTGTTGTATCGGCTCTTGCCACTTGGGTAATGAACCTTTTTAACAACAGAATGACATTCAGAATTGTTCAGGATATTCGTTCTAAATCCATAAAGCATATTCAGAAATTGCCACTTTCTTACTTGGATAGCCATAGTACAGGTGATATTGTAAGTAGAATTATAGCCGATACCGACATACTTTCAGACGGTCTTTTACTTGGGTTTACACAGCTTTTTTCAGGGGTTATAACAATAATAGCTACATTGGTATTTATGTTTTCTAAGAATTTTTGGATTACAATTATGGTTATTGTTTTGACACCTTTGAGCTTTTTTGTGGCTAAGTTTATTTCTTCTCGTTCTTACACTATGTTCCAGAAACAGAGTAAGACAAGAGGTCAGCAGACAGCTTTTATAGAGGAAATGATTGGTAATCAAAAGGTAGTTAAGGCCTTTGGCTACGAAGAAAAGGCATCATCAAGATTTGATGTCATAAACAATAAACTTCAGAAGTATAGCCAGCAAGCTGTATTTTATAGTAGTCTTACAAACCCTTGTACCAGATTTGTAAACAATATTATTTATGCCGGTGTAGCCTTAGTTGGTGCTTTTATTATACCAAAGGGACTTCTTACAGTTGGTGGACTTTCTGTAATGCTTGCCTATGCAAACCAGTATATGAAGCCTTTTAATGACATAAGCTCAGTTATTACAGAAATGCAAAATGCCCTTGCTTGTGCATCAGGTATATTTGAATTTCTTGAACAGAGAGAGGAAAGTCAAGACGCAGAGGGTACTGTGGACAATGTAAAGGGTCAGGTGGATATTCAGAATGTCAGCTTTAGCTATGATAAGAGTAAAAAACTTATTGAAGATTTTAATTTACAGGCTAAAGAAGGTATGAGAGTTGCCATAGTTGGTCCTACAGGTTGTGGAAAAACTACATTTATTAATTTGCTTATGAATTTCTACAATGTGGATAAGGGAGATATTCTTGTAGACGGTCACAACATAAAGGACCTTTCAAGACACGCCCTCCGTAGTTGCTATGGTATGGTATTGCAGGACACCTGGATAAAGCAGGGTACAGTAAGAGAAAACATAGCTTTCGGCAAGCCCAATGCTACAGACGATGAAATTATAAAGGCTGCTAAAGAGGCTCATAGCTGGGAATTTATTGAGAGATTGCCAAAGGGTCTTGATACGGTTTTAAGTGAAGACAGTATCAGTCAAGGTCAGAAACAGCTTTTATGTATTACAAGAGTAATGCTTTGCAGACCTCCAATGCTTATACTTGATGAGGCAACTTCTAGTATTGATACCCGTACAGAAGTACAGATACAGGAGGCTTTTGATAAGTTGATGGAGGGTAGAACAAGTTTTGTTGTAGCCCACAGACTTTCTACTATAAGAAATGCCTCACTTATTTTGGTTATGAATGAGGGTAAAATAATAGAGCAGGGAAGTCACGAGGAACTTCTTGCAAAAGGTGGATTTTATAGCAAGTTGTACAATAGCCAATTTCAGGCATCATAATAAAAGAAAAATCGGTTGTCAGAGGACAGCCGATTTTTTTGTACTTATTCTTCAATATTTCCATATTTTATGTGCCAGTTGTGCATAAGAGGGAAAAGAACAAGGAGCATTATACAGCAGAGCCATACAGCGTGAATATCCCAAAACTTACAAGCTACAAGACCGATTATAGCACCAATAAGGAAAAATGTAATTACAACATAATATGTAAGTGATTTTTTGAGCTGGTTTTTATCTTTAGAAGTTATGAAACCAAAAAGGCTTTCAGTAGCTACTCTAAGATTACCAGTACACATTGTTGTTGCACAGGCATAACCCTTAACTTTTCTGAATGTAGAAATCTGTACGGCACAGGTAAATGGTACAATTATATTTGCTATAGTGTCGTACTGATTAGGAATAAGACCAACTACAAATATAAGAATAATTTCTGTAGCCAAAACGATTTCTCTCCAATGTATGAGAGTTATGTACTTAATACGCTTTTGTATAAGACTTATAATAAGTACCCCAGAGGCAAAGGCAAAAAGAGATAGAAAGTATCTAAATGCGTGGAAAAAATCCAAATTTGCCAAATTAAGACCTAAAAGAACTATGTTACCTGTAATGGCATTAGAGAATACTCCACCTCTTGTAGAAAAGGTGTAGGCATCTAGGAAACCACCTACAATGGCAAGCATAAGCCCTAATGGCATTGACTCTGAAGGCTGAACATCTTTACTTCGTAAATTCATATTATCACCTTTTTTCTTTTGATTATTTAGATTATAGCACAAACACTTTGGAGTAACAATAATCATAATTAACAATGAAATATAAAAAATGATGGTGTTTATATCAAATTATTCACAAAAATAGTATGCTGAATTTGCCTGCCGTTGCGTAAAAAAATAAAAGTGAAAAATATGGAGATTTTATGTAAAAAAATCTTGACAACATTGTTGATTTATAGTAAAATAGCAATGTTTGAATGTTGGCTTTTATCGTTAGCCCCGATTTTTGCTGACTGTGTTGGTTGTATATTCCTTTCGGACATTGGGAGTGTGCAACAAGTTTTATTACTTATTGTATATTGGTTGGAAGGAGAATTTTCTAATGAGAACAACATTTATAGCTAAGACAGCTGAAATAGAAAGAAAATGGTATGTTGTTGATGCTACTGACTTAACTTTAGGTCGTCTTGCATCTCAGGTAGCAGCAGTTCTTCGTGGTAAGAACAAGCCTATTTATACACCTCACATTGATACAGGTGATTATGTTATCGTTGTAAACGCTGACAAGATTAAAGTAACAGGTAAGAAGATGGAACAGAAGCTTTACAGACGCCACTCTGATTATGTTGGTGGTTTCAAGGAAACTACTCTCAGAGAAATGATGGAAAAGAAGCCTTGCGAAGTTATTAAGCACGCTGTTAAGGGTATGCTTCCTAAGAACACTCTTGGTAAGGATATGCTTAAAAAGTTATATGTTTATGCTGACGCAGAACATGGTCACGAAGCACAGAAGCCTGAAGCTTTAGAGCTTAGATTTTAATTAGGAGGTAAAATATTATGGCAGCAGCTAGATATTACGGTACAGGTAGAAGAAAGAGCTCTGTAGCTAGAGTTTACTTAGTTCCTGGTAGCGGTAAGATTACAGTTAATAAGAGAGACATCGAAGAATATTTCGGTCTTGAAACATTAAAGCTTATCATCAGACAGCCTTTAGAAGTAACAGGCACTACTGGTAAGTTCGATATTAGCATCAATGTTTGCGGTGGTGGTACTACTGGTCAGGCAGGTGCTATCAGACACGGTATTTCAAGAGCTTTACTTGAAGCTGATTCAGATTTCAGACCAGCTTTAAAGAAGGCAGGTTTCCTCACTAGAGACCCTAGAATGAAGGAAAGAAAGAAGTACGGTTTAAAGGCAGCAAGAAGAGCTCCTCAGTTCTCAAAGAGATAATCTTTCAAGAACGAAGATATCAAGAAAAGCCCATTTTTCAAGGGTTACAGAAGTTGTGGAATGCCGTCAGATGTGCTGGAATTTACATCGAATGCAACACATATGCAGCAGGTATGCAACAAAGATATTGATATGTATAGGACATTTTTCAGTAGAGATACTGGGGAATGTCCTTTTCTTTGTTTAAATCTTATTAATCGCATCTACAAGCTCCTTTATATCAAAGTGGGTATACACTTTCTCTGTGAGTGTCATTGCACCTGAGTGCCCCGCAATCTTTTTGATAATCGTCTGGTTAATACCAGCTTCTGCTAACATTGAGATGCATGTATGTCTGCAGCAGTGAGGTGTACGATTAATACCTAGCTGTTCCATCAATGGCTTGAAATAGCTATCGTAGTAGTTTCGGTATTCAAAATGTTTTCCAGCTTCTGTATGAAGTAAATATTCACATTCAGGGCAGGATTCATACCAAGCTTTGTAATATGGCAGAACTTTGTCTGCTATTGGAACTTTTCTGATACCATTTTCTGTTTTACTACAGATAACATCAAAATACTGTTCATTCAGATGAACATTCTCTTTCTTCAAATCAAGCATTTCAGAGATACGGACTCCGCTATATAGGAGCATCAATACTATCTGATAATATTTGTCTTCCTTTTGTTCCCAGATAATATCAATTTCATTTTTCTCAAACTTGTTTCTATCGTATTTGTTAGGGTTACGATCCTTGTATTGAACAATATCAACGAAGCTTGAATAATCTTTGTTGCAAATATCATTTTTCAAAGCATAATCAAATAGCTGGTTAAACAGGACTTTGATTTTCTTGAGAGTAGGAAAATTCTTACCGCAGGTATCAATAACAGTCTGTAAATCAACTAATTTAATATCCTTGAAAATTTTGTTGTAAAGGGGTTCACAGGATTTATAGGATGCTGTGTATCCTTTTACATTAGATTCAGATATAGTAGGAAACTTACGCTTTGACCATTCTTCATAGACATCTGAAAATGTCATCTTAGCAGCCTTGGTATCAAATGGATTATTATTGTAATCAGCAAGCATTTGCAAGCCATCAGCTCTGGTAGCTGCATATCCAATTGTAATCATATCCTGAACCTGTTTGTCTTTCGCCTCATCGTAGTGCCAGCCTACAGTTTTTCTCACTTGATAAGGTTTTCTTCTTTTGCCGGAAAGTTTTACAACGCTTCCGTATCCGTTGGGTAACTTCATAAGCACCATCCTTTCGCTATTTACTAGAAAGCTGATAGCAAACGGATAAAATGATTGTTATTCGTGGGTTACCTTTGTCACACTTGGGCGGATAGTCTTCCATATTTCGTAATTATCCTGTGTCTGGCTGCCATTATCAAGTAATTCTTTCATAGCCTGCCAGTCTTTAAGAAACTGAACAAGATTCTTATTGGAAAAGAATATACCGGGCTCTCCGTCTAAATCCTTGATAGAAATGTCAAATGTTTCATCAATAGCAAATAGTAATGGTAGTACATCACCATCAGCCTCGATATCAAATTCCATCAATGAATTAACATTGACACCAAGTGCATCTGCAATTTTTCTAAGCTGTTCAGGCTTAGGAAGATTCTTTCCAAGCTCATACTTACGGATTGCAACTTCATGTATTCCACAAGCTTCGCCTAGTTCTTTCTGGGTTAAACCACGAAAGGTTCGTATTAATTTAATCTTTTTACCGGTATTCATTGCCTCAACCTCCTGTGATTGTAAATGTAACACACTAATATTTAATAGTCAACATTAAATTTTAAACTATTGACAGAGCAAATAAAGGTCTGTATAATACAAAACATAACAGAGCACGAAGTGCTCTATATAAAAAGAGGAGGTGGTAGAGATGCCAGAGGTTATCTATCAGGGTGATTTACCAGCTTTTACAGGGAGAAATGTACCAATAAAAGAGATTGCAAGTGCAATAGGGAAGGACGCACAGTATGTAAGGCTGGGAATACAACAAGGATTACTCAAATTTGGAACGGCAATAAAGGTAGGCAGCTCAAATGAGTTCAGCTATTATTGTCCGGATAAAAAAGTTTGGGAAGAAACAGGATATTTTAACAAAGAAGCAGTATAGCAAGGAGGATGAATATGGTTGAAAAACAGAATGTTGAACTAAAACTTATTCATATGGAGGATGTGGTTTCAAAGGAGGTGGAATGGCTATGGTATCCATATATACCATACGGAAAGATAACAATTATTGAAGGAGATCCGGGAGAAGGAAAGACAACTTTGGTTCTCAAGTTAGCGGCAGCTCTTAGCAGGGGCTTGCCGCTCCCCTGTGACGATGATAAGGAATATGAACCTATTCATATCATATATCAGACAGCAGAAGATGGAATTGAAGATACAATTAAGCCCAGATTAGAAAAGGCAGGAGCAGATTGTTCCATGATTCGGGTTATTGATGAGACAGATAAGGAATTATCAATGACAGATGATAGGCTGGAGCAGGCAATAATTGAGACTAAGGCGAGGTTAATCATTCTTGATCCGATTCAGGCATATATCGGAGCTACAGTTGATATGCATAGAGCAAATGAAATAAGACCGGTGTTAAAGCATCTTGGAATAATAGCAGAAAAGCATAATTGTGCAATTATTCTTATTGGTCATATGAATAAGGCATCTGGAAGTAAATCAACATACAGAGGACTTGGTTCTATTGATATACAGGCAACTGCCAGAAGTGTTCTGCTGGTTGCGAGGCTTCGTGATAAACCTAATATAAGAATAATGGCACATGATAAATCTTCATTAGCTCCGGCAGGGGATGCGATAGGATTTGAAATGACTGAGGATAATGGAATGGTATGCATAGGACCATATGACATCACCATAGATGAGCTGTTATCCGGCAATGAAGGAAGAGGAAAAAAGAAGCTCGACATTGCGGAGAATTTTATCAAAGAATACTTTGGTTCAAACAAGGTAATTCCATCTAATGAAATAATGATGGAAGCTGCAAAGAGGAGCATTAAGAGAAATACTCTTTTATCGGCAAAGAAAAAGCTGGGTATAACATCAGATAAAGAAAAAGCAGAAGATGGAACAATTTACTGGACTTGGGTAATGCCGGAATAAAGAGTTTAACAATCTGGATGTTTGAAAAAGCAGATTCTAAATTCTAGGAAAGAGTTTAGAGTCTGTAATCATAAAAAGTACAGATTATTAAACTCTTGGTAATGGTAAAGATAATATATAAAACCCTCGGAGAGCCCACTGCAATTTTGGCTTGCCAAAACTGCTAAGGAGTTATCATCTGTGGCAGAGCCAAGATGATAAGCATATGCTCCGAGAGAAAATTTTACAGATAAGAGAGGAGATTTGCTTATGGGGAATACGTCGTATACAGCACACATTAGCAATAAGAAAAGTGCTATCACAAGTAAGAGTAAATTGCTTGGAGTGGCAAAACACAATTTAAGAAAATACAAATCAGATGATTACAGTAAAGATAATATTATAGTTTTACGAGGAACAGATGATTTGCTTCAGGATGTGAAGAATGTTTATCATCAAGAATTTGATGAGGCTGTGAAGGAATATAATGACAAGCAGAAAAGAGCGGATAGAAAGATTGAAGATTATTTCGAGCATGTTGCAGGGCTTGAACAGGATATGGCTGTTGAAATCATTTTCCAATGTGGAGATAAAGAGTTTTGGCAGGCATATGATGATGTTAAGGACAAAATGTATTATGTATATAGTTTTCTGATTGGAAAGCTGGAGGAACTGTTGCCGGAATTTAAAATTGCAAATGCAGTAATTCATTTTGATGAAGCCAGTCCACATGTTCATGTGGTAGGAGTTCCAGTGTGGGAAGGTGCTAAGAGAGGACTTAAGAAGAAGGTTTCAAAGAGGAATGTATTCACACCGGAAACGCTTTCTGTAATTTTACAGGATAAATTACGAGAGGAAGCTGGGATGTGCTTCCGATATCATACACATGAAGATTTATCAGAAAAAAGTCTTGGAAGAAATCATGATTTATCTGTAGCAGAATATAAAGTGGCAAAAGAAACAGAGCATCTGGAGCAGATACAGGAACAGGTGCATGATGCGGATATTGAGTTGCTTGCTTCACAAATTGCTTATAAGGAATTGGAGCGTAGACAGACTAAGGAACTAAATGAGAAAACAGATGCCATTGTTAAGAAAAATGAGGCTATGGAACAAGAATATACGGATAAGAAGGAAAAGCTGGAATGCGAGATTTCATATCTTGAGAGTAAGAGGAATATTGAGAAGTCATTGTCGGATATGGATAAGAGAGAATCGCAGCGTATATCAAATGAGTTGGAAGAAAAAAGGTTAGAACTTCAATCAATAAATCAAGAGATTGAATATATCACAGATAAGGCAAAAGAAGCAGTGGTGTTGCTTGATAGAATCAAAGCATTTGTATCATCATTCAGATTATTTGCACCTACAATTGAAGAATATGCTAATCAGGTGGAAGCAGATAAAACAATTGATGCCGGAAATTCATTTCGTGGAATCTTGTATGAAATCGGAAAGTTGCTAGAGGCATTCAAAGAACTGATAAAAGAGGGTTTGTGTTGGTTTCCAAGGCTTATGAGGTGGAATACTTCCAAAGGGGAAGTTGCACCGGTATTCGGAGATACAAGGGATGAATATAGCTATACATCACTTGGATATATGAATGTGGAAACGAAGGAGATGTATTCAAAAGAAGAAGTACAGCATGAAATTAAACCTTGTACTCGTACAGGTACTGTGGAGCAGATGGATGCGAATGTCGAAGCTATGGCGAGAGATTTGCAGGAGATATTGAGGATAAGTGTGGAACAGAGGAGATTATGGGAAGAGTATGAGGGAAGATGAGTAATGAGTATATAAGGCAATTATGCGGGATGATAATTGCCTTACATTTTTTTATTGCTTAGAGGTGAATATTAGGAATGGTTGGATGGTAGTAGAATGGTAATGGCAGAATTTAAAATAATATGGTAAAATAAAAATGAAAGAGTTGAAGAAATGAAACATATGTTCTATAATATTGATTATAGAATTGTTGCTAATAAAAACGACATGTTTGAAATGGAGGGTTTGTCATGGCAAAGAAAAAAATAGAAATAGTAAAACAATATCTAGAAGAAGTGCTTAATAATAGAATTGAGATAGATTATACAGAAGAAGAACGAAAAAGGGATTTAGAAGAAGATATAGATGATAGAGTGAAAAAAGCTCTAGGTGAAATATGGAAAGAGAAGGTAGTAGGAAAAAAAACGGGTAATAAGAAAATTGATAAAAATATTCCAGCGTATCATGGGGATAAAGGAAATGGAAAACCAGATGTGATGCTATATGATGTTTTTGGGAAACAAGAGATTTCTATGATTATTGAGGATAAAAAATTTTCTTCTAGTGAAGATCCTATACCACAGGCTGTTACATATGCATCAATCGGTAATCTAATTAAGTTTCCTTGTAGAATTGTTATTGGAAACAATCCGACAAAACCCCTTGATGTTAGAGTATTAGTCAATGATCATTATGAGCCATTGATAATAAATGGGAAGAAAGTGGATTATTTCTTTGGAGAGCCTATTTTTAAGTTGATATATGATAATCCAAATGTCAATGAATTTGTTCTGGAAGAGTTAGTGGAGGCGCCATTTACACAAAAAGATTTTCATAACATAATTAATAAATTAAAAAATTTGTACAGACAGATACCAGAGATACAAAATAATGATGATTTATCGATTAATTTTACTGTAAGTTTTGTGGCATTGAAAATGATTATGGAAAAACAAGGTATTTCTTGGAGTATAATAAATGAACCCAAGGACATTCTTGAAAATGTAGATCAGATTATTGGAAGAAGAGCTAATAACGACATAAAACAAAAATATGGAGATATCTTTGCTATTGTTGATAAAGATGGAAATGAAACTTTTAATTTTTATTCTTTGCTGGACAATATAGATGTAAGAGAAAAATCAGAAGGAATACTAAATGATGAATCCGTGATAATGCAAATTTATCATGAATTTGAAGCAATTCCAGAAAAAGACTTATCCATTGATTTGTTTGGAGAAGTATATGAATGTCTTGCAAGTAAGAAAACAAAATCATTATTAGGAGAGTACTTTACAAGAAGACATATTATTCAGGCTATTGTAAGAATGTTTTTGCCAGAAGATGAAATATACAATATTGTTGAATATCGCAAACTGATAGCTGATCCTTGTTGTGGAACAGGTGGATTTTTGACAGAAAGCTTTAAATATATTCGAGATTATTGTGAAAAAAATCATCCGGGTTTAGATACATCTGATTTGGCTCAGCAAATAATAATTGGTTATGATATAAACAATAACAGTATAGGTAGAACTAGGATTAATATGACTTTAGCAGGAGATGGATTTTCAGATATTCAAAGGCTGAATTCACTCACTTCTTCTAATATGGCTGAGAATGTTGATTATATATTGACAAATGTGCCATATGGTAAAGGAGATTATGCTATAAGTGATCCAAATAGCAATGATGCATTTCTAAAATCAAATAATAATAAGAGATTAGAATTAAATTTTGTTATTAAGGTAATACAGATGCTTAAAGTTGGCGGAAGAGCCTCAATTATTGTACCAGAGGGATTACTTGAGGCACCAACATTAGCTACATTTAGAGAATATCTATTTAAGCAATGTAAGATTACAACAATAATTTCTTTGCCTAAATTTGCTTTTGCTCCATACACTAAATGGAAAACATATGTCATTTTTATTGAAAAACGAATTAACCCTCTGAATAGTATTGAAGATGTATTTGCAAAGAATGAGAACATTTGGGCATATATAGTAGATAATGATGGGTATGCTAATTCGGACAAAAGATTTTCTACATCCTTGAAAGGTGAAGATGGAAGCTGGAAACATGATGAATTGAAAGAATATGTGGATAGTAATGGCGTTAAGCAGTCAGCAAAAATTGTTCAAAAGTATGAGGCAAGAGCTGAAGATGAGGAAGAAGTTTATTACAATGAGTGGAACGAAGCTATTAAAGGTAAAAAGTATGGATTTATAAATATAAAGGAAATAGCCAAGAAAAAAACAATAAAATATAATACGATAAATACAACTGCGGTAAATGCAATTTTAAAAAATGAGGCAAATAATCAAAGTATTCTTTCAGAGGAAAATTACAGTATTTTAATTTCTAATATATCTAAGGGAAGAAATGGGTATAGTGTAAAGAAAGAACACTATATATTAGATAATGATTTAAAGGAAGAATTTGTTTCAATTTTTGAGGAACTACAGATAGAATATGATGGTGAAAATAATAAATTTTATGATATTAGTGGGGAAGAAACCATATATGCATTGCCTCTTGTACCAGAAAAATATTTTAGAAAGAAGAACCATGATGCAATTGATTTACAAGAACTTATTAATTCGGTCAATAGTATAGAAAATGAATTGAAAACAATGTTTGGAGATGATTAGATGAAAATAAAAGAAATCTTTTATGTAAAAACAGGAAGGAGAATAATTGAAGAAGATGTATATATGCATCAAGGGAATTTTCCATGTGTAACATCACAAACTGCTAAGAACGGTATAACTTGGTATGCGGATTCAAGTTGGATAAATAAACTATATGGTGATTTTGTTGTTAATGAACCCTGTATTACATGGACAAAAGATGGAGCGAAATGTGGAACTATGTTTTTCAGAGATTATGCATTTTATCCCAATGATCATTGTGGAGTTTTGATTCCTAAAGATAAATTTAAATCTGAACTAAATTTGGAGTGGTTTATTTACGAATATCAAAATGAAATTAAGAGTAATGTAAATCAACAAGGGTCACAAGGAATGTTATATAATGAGGAAATGGCAGAGATAGACATAGAATACCCATTTCCAATATTAAAAAAACAAAATTTTATAGTAGAGCAAATAAGAAAATTAAATGATTTGAATAGTTGTATTTCTACTGAAATAAACAAAATAAATGAAATTATTAATAGAGAATTGATGTTGAGTAGTTATACAAAATTGAAAGTTAGTAAAATTGCATTATTAAATAAAGGCTCAAATCGTATTAGTGAGGAAATGATATATAAAAATTTTGATAAGGATGGTATCCCAGTATATTCCTCAGCAACGGAAAATGAAGGGTTAATGGGAAGTGTTTCAAAAAAATGTTACGATGATTTTGAAAAGAAAGGTAATGCAGAAGAATTAACATGGACAACGAATGGTTATGCAGGGGTAGTTTTCTATAGACCTAATAATTATTTGTATTCGGAAAAATGTGGAAGAATAGTTATACGTAAAAAATATAAGAATTTGATAAATGTAAAATATTTATGTTACATACTAAATCAGATAACATATAAGTACAAGACATCAGAATCAAATAATGGTAAACTAGATATCGTGCATATGTTGGATATACCTGTTCTGTTGCCTGTAGACAAAAATGGAAGAATTGATTTGGTTAAACAAAATGAGATTGTTGAGTTATATGACAAACTTACATTGATAAAAAATGGATTAATGTCAGAAAGTAATAAAATAAACCATCTGATTGGCTAAATATTGAATTATTATAATGAATATGGAATATTTCAAATATATTGATCAAGACAACTAAAAATACAGGAGGCATGAGAAAAATATTGTGGAAAATTTACATTGGATATTTGATGGAATAGGAACAGAAATATTAAGTGCGATTATTGGTGGAGTGATTGGTGGTTTGGCTGGTTATGTAATTGGGGTGAAGAATTCAGCAAAGCAAAATCAAAAAGCAAGAAATGATGCTAAACAAACACAGGAGTTTGAAATAGAAAATGTAATCAATAATGATGATAAGGTTCATAATACATTAAGGCAGAATCAAAAAGCAAATAATAATTCTTCGCAAGTTCAGATTGGGGGGATTAGAAATCATGATGAGCGATAATCAAACACAAAAAGCTGGGAATAATTCTCGGCAAATTCAAGCACAGAGCATTATTATAAATAATGGAATTGAAGAAAAGAGGGCTAGGGAAATATTTCATGAAATGTTCGATATTGCTAGAAAAGATTTGACGCAAGAAGCAAATGAAATTGCTCAAAATAGAGTTGAAAGGTTTGAAAGAGACTTAATGCCCAAAATCGAAAAGGTGGAGGGGGCTATAAATTCTTTTGGGGATCCGGCTTTTCAATTTGCGTTAGTCAATGCACATAAAGCAGCAGCAGCCTCTAATAGAGAAGCGGATTTAGAATTATTGTCCGAGCTACTGTTGCATAGAATAAAAAGGAAAGATAACAAAAACAGTTGTGCTGGTATTGGAAAGGCAATTGAAATTGTTGATGATATTTCCGATGAGGCATTATTAGGATTAACGGTGGGGTTTGCTGTCGAGAAATATGTACCTGTTACGGGGAACATATCTGAGGGACTTTCAATTCTAGATGATTTGTTTGGAAAATTTGGCGTTGATGAATTGCCTATTGGGATGGAGTGGCTAGATCATTTGGATATTTTAAATGCTGTTAGGGTTTCTACAATTTCACACTTAAAAAAATATGAACAATGGATGTGTGAAAATATTCCAGGATATTTTGTTGAGGGGATTAGGATAGAATCAGAAGAATATAAGCAGGTACTTAGTATGCTCAAAGATAATAAAATACCTTGCCAGATTTTGTGTAATCATGAGTTAAATGAAGGTTTTGTACGGCTAGCTGTTACCAGTAAAGAGAGTATCGATAATATTTGTTTAGTATGTAATGTAAATGTTAACGGGCAAGAACAAAAAATAGAAAGCAATCTATCGGAACAGCAGAAAGAGGTTTTACATAATATATATGGAATGTGTAACAATGAAAAAGGTAAACAACAAATTATTAATTCTTTTAGTATAAAAGTTGATGAATATAGCAATTTGAAAAAAGTAAAACAGTGGTGGAATGCTGTTCCATATGCATTTCAAATTACAACAGTTGGAAAAACATTAGCACATTCAAATGCAAAAAGAATTGATATTAATTTGCCAGATATGGATTAATATTTTTTTGTAAAAACATAAAAATTATTGCGGACTCCAATCCTCATCCATAGAATCAGCCCAATCCTGCAACTCACAATTAAGAGCCAATGCAGCATATTTAAGAGGATCATCAATAGCGAGATTATCAATAAGCCTTTGCGAGTTAGGTGTAGTATGCAGATTCTTTTCTGCTTTAGCACATGAGACAAACAGAAGCACATTGTCGTCAAAGGCAATGTCAATTCCGTTCTTGTACTGGTTATAGTAAGCAAAATGTATTTTCATAGTATTAATCCTTTCTTTGCTAAAGTAATGAGTAGCTCTGGGAATGTGTGGGCAGCCAACCGCATACAACACATATGCAACACTGCCATACACAAATCCCCTATTTATGGGCTTTTCATGTTCTCAAAACGTTAACAAAGAGATAATTACTTTATTTCAAAAAGAATACAAAACCTCGGAAATCTTATGGTTTCCGAGGTTTTTTGTAGTGAATCGGAAAGATAAATCCGATGGCTTGCTTGTCAAGCCACAAATTAACAAAGTTAATTTGTTCTGAATATATCAGAATGTGTGAAAATGTATAAATTTTTGTCAGTAGGACACAAGTAGGACACAGGTAGGACACAAATATTGTTTTTGATATTTGATTTTATATATGTAAAGAAAAGTATAAAAGTTATGATAAACAGTCTAGGTATTGTAAAATAAATAGAACTATGATAAGATTATCAGTATATTTCATAAGTTATAAAAGAAATTAATAAAAAAGGGTTTATTGTAAATAATAGAAAGTTGAAAATAAAACTGTACAAAATAAAAGCATAGCAAAAATAATCAAGGAGGCATATTATGAATTTATCAGCTCTAATTGGAGAAACAACTGAATATGATAAAAAGCAAGCAGTTGAAGCGAAGAAACCAAAAAGTTGGTGTAAAAGTGTAAGTGCCTTTGCAAACGGATATGGTGGAAAATTAATATTTGGCATTGCTAATGATGATACTGTTGTTGGTCTTGAAAATGCCGAAAAAGATGCAGAAATAATTAGCGAACAGATAAAGATACATTTAAATCCAATACCTGAATTTACATTAAGTTTTCAGACTGAAGAAGGTAAAAAGTTAATAATTGTTGACATATATGCAGGTGAACAGACTCCGTATTATTATTCTGGGGATGGTATGTTGACAGCGTTTGTGCGTGTAGGTAATCAAAGTGTACAGGCAACACCTCAGAAACTGAGTGAATTGGTACTAAAAGGCAGTAACTCATCATATGATAGTTTGCAATCCAAATACAGTTTTGAAAATATGGCATTTACAAAGTTAAAGTCAGTTTTTTATCAACAGACAGGTCATTCATTTGAAGAATCTGATTATGAATCATTTGGACTAATTGATGAAAAAGGAAATCTTACTAATGCAGGAGCATTGCTTGCTGACGAATCACCTATAAGACATTCTCGATTGTTTTGTACCCGTTGGAATGGACTTGATAAGGCTGACGGAATTGTAGATGCAATAGATGATGTTGAAATATCAGGTAGTATTATTATACTTTTACAAGAGGGTATTGCTTTTGTAAAAAGACATTCTCATAAAATGTGGCAGAAAACAGCTGATGGTAGGATTGAAATGCCGGATTATCCAGAAAGAGCCGTTCTTGAGGGAATTGTAAATGCAATTATCCATAGAAATTACAATGAAATTGGTTCAGAGGTTCACATTGATATATATGATGATAGACTTGAAATATACTCACCGGGTGGAATGTTTGATGGTACAAGGGTTCAGGATAGAGATTTAATGAATGTTCCATCAAGAAGAAGAAATCCTGTAATTGCTGATGTTTTCAATAGATTGAAGTATATGGACCGTCGAGGAAGTGGATTTAAAAAAATTTTTTCTGCTTATAAAAATCTACCTAATTATTCTGAAGATAAACAACCCATTTTTATTTCTGAATATGATAGTTTTTTACTGATTATGAAAAATATTAACTATGGAGTAGATGAAGCTGTTGATGTGCAGGCTGAAAACCAACATGGAAATAAAAAAACTACCAAGAAAACTACCAAGAAAACTACCAAGAAAACTACCGAGAAAATTTTCGATATAATAAAAGAAAATCCGTATATAAGTACAAAAGGGATATCTGAAACTATTGGTAACATTACTGCTGATGGAGTGCGTTATCACATTAATAAACTAAAAAAATTAGGGGTTTTAGAACGTGTCGGTGCTGATAAGGGTGGATATTGGAAGATAAAAAGTTGAAAATAGAGAATGTAGATAACAAATATAATTAACAAACTAACAAAATACTTTAAAACCTCGGAAATCTTATGGTTTCCGAGGTATTTTATAGTGAATCGGAAAGATAAATCCGATGGCTTGCTTGTCAAGCCACAAATTAACAAAGTTAATTTGTTCTGAATATGTGTAAAAATTATATATTGCATAAACCTCCTATTTCAGGTTATCATATTACAAAATAGGAGTGTGGTAATTTGTTAAAGGAATTTAAGTTAGTTTCGGAATTTGACGGGTTAATGTTAAGTTGTGCTATTTATGAGGCTGATGAGGTTAAAGGTGTTATACAGTTTTCTCATGGAATGGTGGAGCACAAGGAGAGATATTATCCTTTTATGGAGTTTTTGGCAAAGAGGGGGTACAGTTGTGTTATACATGACCACAGGGGACATGGTAGAAGTATAGACAATGAAAAGGATTTAGGATATTTCTATACTGAAAATGAGTACGCCATAGTGGAAGACTTAGTTCAGGTGAACAGGTGGATAAGTCAGAAATACAAGGGTATGCCCATATATTTATTTGCACACAGTATGGGTACTTTAGTCGCAAGGATATTTCTACAAAACTATGACAAAAATGTGGATAAAGTAGTTTTGTGTGGACCTCCTACAGAAAACAAAAATATTGATTTAGGAATTACTTTGGCAAAATTAAATGGCAGGATATTTGGCAGTCATCACAGGAGCAGGTTTTTGCAAAGTATGACATTTAGAGGTTACAAGGTATTTGACAATGTTGAAAATGACTGGATATGTTCTGATAAGGATATTGTGAACAAATACAACAGCGACCCTTTGTGCAATTACAGATTTACTACCAACGGCTTTTTGAATTTATATGGTCTTATGAAAAAGGCGTTTATAAAAGAAATGTATTTGTGTAAAAATCCGGATTTGCCTATTTTGCTTATTGGCGGAAAAGACGACCCTGTTATTCAGAATGAAAAGAAATTTACAGAGCTTAAACAGTTTTTGGAAAGTGTAGGCTATAAATATGTTTATTCAAGGCTGTATGATGACAAAAGACACGAACTTATAAACGAAGTGGAAAAGGAATTAATTTGGATAGATATTTTGAGGTTTTTTGAACATTCATTATACTATACATCTTGACAGTAAAAAATTTTTAGTGTAAGATTTTTGTACTAGAAAGGGTCGATTTTATGGGTGAATTATCAAAATTACCCAACATAGGTAAAGCAGTTGAGGAACAGTTGAATAAAGTTGGTATTGACACAGCGGAAAAGTTAAGAGAACTAGGAGCTGAAAGGGCTTGGTTAGAAATACAGAAAATAGATGAAAGTGCTTGTATTCATAGGCTTTTGGCTCTCGAGGGTGCTATTTGTGGTGTTAAAAAGACTTTGCTCCCTGATGAGAGAAAAGCAGAATTAAAAGAGTTTTATAATAAGAATAAAATCAATAAAAAACAGGCTTTCTAGGTGATAAACCATAGAAAGCCTATTTTTTACATATTTTTCAATATTTCGTCTAATATACTATTTGCCACATCTTCTTTTGACATTAATGGAAGTTGGTTTACACTATCCTTTGTAATTATTGTAATAAGGTTTGTATCTGTACCAAAGCCTGCACCCTTATCCTTCAAGTTATTTGCAACTACCATATCAAGGTTTTTCTTAGATAATTTTTTAGTGGAATTTTCAAGCATATTTTCTGTTTCCATTGAAAAACCACACAAAAATTGATGAGTTTTATTTTCGCCCAAGTATTTTAAAATATCAGTTGTTCTCTTTAAAAGAATTGACATATCTCCGTCAGCTTTTTTGATTTTATTATCGGCTATAGTTGTTGGAGTATAGTCAGCTACGGCGGCAGCCTTTATTACAATATCTGTATTATCAAAATTTTCTTTTACAGCATTGAACATTTCTTCAGCTGTATTTATTTTTACTACATTAACAAACATTGGAGGTTCAACAGTCATACTTCCACATACAAGTGTAACCTCAGCACCTCTTTCCATAGCTGTTTTGGCTATGGCACAACCCATTTTTCCACTAGAATGGTTCGTAATATATCTTACTGGGTCAATAGGTTCGCAAGTTGCACCGGCTGTTACAAGAATTTTTTTGCCCACCAAGTCCTTAGTACGCTTTAATTCCCTATCAGCATATTTTGCCAAAACTTCTGGCTCTGGCATTTTGCCTATACCTGTATCTCCACAAGCAAGAAGTCCACTTGCTGCCTCTATAATGTGGTAGCCAAATCTTTTTAACTTTGCCATATTGTCCTGTGTTATAGGATTTTGGTACATGGCAGTATTCATAGCCGGAGAAATATATATTGGGCAAGTACAAGCCATAACTGTTGTTGTAAGCATATCGTCAGCTATACCATTTGCTATTTTGCCAATGCAGTTGGCTGTTGCTGGAGCAATAAGCACCATATCTGCTTTTTTGGCAAGAGAAATGTGCTTTACATCATAGGAAAGAGTTTTTTCGAAAGTATCTACTATACAACGATTGCCAGTAAGTCTTTCAAATGTAATAGGTGCAATAATTTTTGTAGCATTTTCAGTCATTATAACATCTACATTATAACCTTTTTTAGTAAGTAAATGAGCCAAAGATGCTGATTTGTAGGCTGCTATAGAGCTACAAACTCCTAGCAATATATTTTTCTTTTCCATTTTTTCAACTCCTGTTTTTTGATAATTACATTTTATCATAAAAACAGTATTTATCAATAGTTTTTAGCAATTACTAATTATACATTGCTTTTTTATGGAAAATAGAATATAATACATTCTGTAACTATAGCATTGTATCTCATTAGGGAACAGTAGCAAGGAGGAATTTAATATGGAAAAACAAGGAGTTAAAACTCGTGACCTAGTTGAAATGGCACTATTTGCAGCCATTATTGTTATTTTGGCTTTTACGCCTTTAGGCTATATACCGCTAGGGGTTATTACACCAACAACTGTTCATATACCAGTTATTATTGCAGGTATTATTTTAGGTTGGAAAAAGGGTGCTTTTGCCGGTTTTGTATTTGGTTTAACAAGTTTTTTAAAGGCATCATTTATTGCACCAAATATAACAAGTTTCTTATTTAGTCCACTTTATCCAGGTGGCAACTTTTGGAGTTTAGTAATTTGTTTTATACCTAGAATACTTGTAGGCGTTATTGCTTATTTTGTATTTACAGGGTTAATGAAAGCTATTAAGAACAGAAGTGTATCAACTGTTATTTCGGCTTTTCTTACTACTATTATTCACACTATTTTAGTTATGGGAATGGCTTATATATTCTTTGCAAAAGAATATGCTGAGGCTGTTAAAATCAGTATTAAAGCAGTTAAGGGTGCTATACTTGCCATTGTAGTTGGAAACGGTATTCCGGAGGCTATTGTGGCAGCAGTTATTTCTACAGCAGTTTGCACAGCTTTATTTACAGCTTTAAGAAACAGACATTAATAAAATGCTGATGAAATTTTTGATTATATTACTTATGAGGTAAATTTATGATATTAGCAATAGATATAGGAAACACAAATATTGTCTTAGGTGCTGTTACAGATGGTAACATAGACTTTATGGCAAGAATTTCTACAGATAAATTAAAAACAGAGGACGAATATGGTGCTCAGATTTTGAGCATTATGAACTTATATCACATTGATGTTAATCATTTTGAGGGTGGTATTATTTCTTCTGTAGTACCTCCTGTTTTAAACTGTATTAAAAAGGCTATTACTCGTCTTATTGGTAAAGAACCTATGGTTGTTGGACCAGGGGTGAAAACAGGTCTTAATATACTTATGGATAATCCAGCTACAGTTGGTAGCGATATGATTGTATGTGCTGTTGCTGCTTTAGAACAGTACAAGCCACCGGTTATGATTGTTGATATGGGTACAGCAACAACTATTTCTGTTGTAGATAAAAACAGAAATTACATAGGCGGTTGCATTATGCCAGGTGTAAATGTCAGCCTTGAGGCTATTTCAAACAAGACTGCACAGTTGCCACACATTAGCCTTGAAAAGCCTAAAAGTGCCATTGGCAAGAATACTATAGACTGTATGAGAAGCGGTGTTCTTTATGGTAATGCGGCTATGATAGAGGGTTGTATAGAAAGAATGGAAGAAGAAATAGGTCAAAAGGCAAATGTGGTTGTTACAGGTGGCTTAGGCAAAAATATTGCTGCACTTTGTAAAAGACAGTTTGACTACGACCCAGAGCTTCTCATAAAGGGTATGTACATTATTTACAAGAAAAATTCACAAAAGTAAGAATGAAACAGTCTGATTAATTTCAGGCTGTTTTTTTGTAATTTGTTCGAAAAGGGAAATCGGAAAGATAAATCCGATGGCTTGTTTACAGGCCACAAATTAACAGAGTTAATTTGTTCTGAATAATGAATCGGAAAGATAAATCCGATGGCTTGTTTACAAGCCACAAATTAACGAAGTTAATTTGTTCTGAACACAATAAAAAAGCCTATGGACAATTAAATCCATAGGCTTTTATTCTGACAGTTTAATGCGGATAACAGGACTTGAACCTGCACCACTCTTACGAGGACAAGAATCTGAATCTTGCGCGTCTGCCAATTCCGCCATACCCGCAAATACTATACAATAATACAACGAAAAGGGGTAGTTGTCAAGATTAAGACCTTTGTTTAGGCTAGAAAAGATGTAGCTATAAATATTGCTATTGTTATTATAACAATGCCGATGAAATATATGTCAACAATTTTGTCTTTCTTCTCAACATCATTTAATTTAACATACAATTCTTTAGATGAAGAACATAAAACATATCTTGCAGAACTAGCTTTATTTCTTTTAGCAAATTTATAAAAAAGCAATATAAAAAATGGTAATGTTAAGATGGCAAAGAAGAAACTGCCAGCAAGCTGTGCTAAAATATCTGTCTTTGACAAAGGCTGTTTTAAACTTTCCATTATTGCTTGAGAATTATCCATAAGTGCCAATTTAGTAGCCAATACCTGTGAGCCATTTATAATAAAATGGGCAAGTATAGAGGCATAAATGGAATTTGTGAAATATACAAGAAAACCTAAGAATACGCCAGTTAAGGCTGCATAGCTAAACTGATAAAGGTTTTGGTGCATAAAGCCAAAGAAAAGGCTACTAACCATTATGGCTACAAAAGGAGAAACTTTCTTATAGCCTGTCATTACGATACCTCTGAACACAACTTCTTCGCATATAGCAGGAAGAACTGCCAATGAAATCAATCCAAGAGAAAATGATAATTCATTTATATCGTTGACAATTTCATTGCTAACTGATGTATTTACAAAAATAGAAGCAATAACTCCTAAAATATTCATAAGAGGCATTACAAGTATTGCCAAGCCGACAATATAAATTACATTTTTAAAATCTATTCTTTCGTGGGGTACTAAATCAGTTATTTTTTGCTTTGAAAAAAACAAAAATACACATACAGGTATTACAAAAGCTATAAAATCCTGAAACAATGTAATTGCCTGTGTAAACCATTTTGGTGTCTGGCTATAGCCTAGCAAATTAACTACAAAAAATAGTGCAAAAGGCAGTACAGCCATATAAAGTAAAAGAAAGAATGTAAATCTATTCGCTTTTTTCGGTGTCATCATCTTTTTTTGTTTCCTTTTCTAGTTTGTTTTTAACAGTATTTTTGCTGTTATAAAGTTTTTCCACAAAATTTGAGAATATTGTGAAAATTACGGAGAAAATAGGAACACCAAAGAACATACCTAAAGGTCCGGCAATAGCTCCACCAACAATAATGGCAAATATTACACCTATAGGCTTTAAGCCAATAGAGTCGCCTAATATTCTTGGTCCCAAAATTACTCCGTCAAATTGCTGTAATACAACTATAAATATAAGTACCCATAAGCCCTTTATTGGATTAATAAGAATTGTAAGTGCAACTACTGGTACAGCACCAATAAATGGACCAAAGTATGGAATCATATTTGTTATACCAATTATAATAGCAAAAAGCATAGGATAAGGTAAATTCAATATTATAGAACCTATAAAGAAAATTATAGCTATAATAAGTGAGTCAATGGTTTTACCTACAACAAAGCTATTGAATACAGAGTTTGTATACTTAATTGTGCTGGCAATACTTTCAACCTGCTTTTTTGAAAACAAAATAAAAAGAGTTTTCTTGCAGAAATGGAGAAGTTTTTCTTTATCTAAAAGCATATAAATGGCAATCATAATACCCATAATTATACTTACAAGAGAAGATGCAAAACTTATGGTATGGGTTGCTATGGAAGTAAGCATTTCTGGCATATACTTTAATGAACTTGTTAAGCTGTTCATTGCATTATCTGTTGTTTTCAAAAGAGAACGATATGTAGAAACACTAATGTCAATATTATGCTTTGTAAGAAAAGAATTTAAGTATTCGTGTACTGTGTCTGAGTCAATACCTACAAAGAAATTTACTACATTTTGCACACTAGATACAATTTCTGGAATGATATAAGCTATTATACCCACAACTACGCCTATTAATAACAGAAAGGCTATTGTAATTGAAACTGCTCTTGATTTATTAGGTTGTGTCTTGAAATATTCTAATTTGCTTAAAATATTTTTTTCAAGACAGTTTGTACCACAGTTTAAAACATAGGCTAAAACAGCACCTATTATAAAGGGTTTCATTACTTTTAATATGGAGGGAATAAGATTGACCAGCTTTGCATTTTCCGTATATCTAAAAAACACAATAGATAATATTACTATACCTAAAGTATATAGACTTTTTCTTAAATTATAATTGTTTTTAAAAAAATTAGTCACCATATATTCCCCCATTTTTATTTTTTTGTTATTTATTATAATACACAAAAAAATGTAAAAATACTATAGAAAAAAGTAATTGAAAGAAAAATGTAACAAATTGATTGATAAAATTTTGGCAATGTTGTATATTATAGTTTGGTTAAAAAAATTGCAGTTAATAAAAGAGGTGTAATTATGTATGCTTGGCTAGTAATAAATGAGTTTTTAAACAGCAACAAATTTAATGAAATATATAAATGGCTTGAAAGAGCTACTATAAAACACAATAACAAAATAGATGTTTTTACAAACAGCGATTTATTAATATGTAATGGCAAATTTTTAAACCCTGATATAACTAAAATGCCAGACTATGTTATATTTTGGGACAAGGATATTGTACTGGCAAAACAGCTTGAAAATATGGGCTTAAAATTGTTTAACAACAGCAGAGCTATTGAGATATGTGACAACAAGGCCTTAACCTATGTTGAATTAAATGGAAAAATAGAAATGCCTGACACTATAGTATGCCCTATGACATACAGAAATATTGGTTATAACAAAATGGACTTTGTAAATATGGCAGAGGAAAGACTTGGTTATCCAATGGTTGTTAAGGAATGTTGTGGTTCTTTTGGTCAACAGGTTTACTTGGCAAAAAGCAGACAGGATATTGAAAGTATTTTTAACAAAACGAAAGAGCCTTTAATTTTTCAAAAGTTTATAGATAATTGTGTAGGTAGAGATATTAGACTTAATGTTGTAGGAGATAAAGTTGTGGCGTCAATGTTAAGATACAATGACAATGATTTTAGAGCAAACATTACAAATGGCGGAAGTATGGAAAAATACAACCCTACACAAGAGGAAGTAAAAATGGCTATTGATACTTGCAAGGCTTTAAACCTAGACTTTTGTGGTGTGGATATTCTCTTTGGAGAAAATGGACCTATACTTTGTGAGGTAAATTCCAATGCACATTTTAAAAATATTTATGATTGTACAGGGGAAAATGTAGCGGATTATATTATTGAATACATAAATGAGGCGATGAAATGACAGGAGCAATAATTTATTTTAAAGAGGCTGTTAAGGGCAATGAAAATTATATAAAATGGTATATTGAAAAATTTACTAAAAAGGGCGTTGACTTTAAACTTATATATGTTGAGGACATAGACTACAACAATTTGCCTGATTTTGCAGTATGCAGATTTATTGCACCAGAAGTTACAAAGAAGTTAGAGGAAAAGGGTGTAAAATGTTTTAACAATTCTTTTGTTTCTGAAATTTGTAATGACAAATTAAAGACCTACGAATATGTGTCTGAAAAGGGAATAGAAATAATGCCCGTTTTGGATAAAAATTGTAATGAATTTCCAGTTGTTGTAAAGTCTAAAAATGGACACGGTGGCACAGAAGTGTTTATGGTGGAAAACCATAGAGAACTTGTGGAAAAATTAGATATTTTAAAGGACAATTATGTTATACAAAAGCCTTGCAACAATTTAGGCAGAGATGTAAGGGTATATGTTATAGGTGGTAAAATTATTACTGCTATGTTGAGGATTTCAGACAAGGATTTCAGAAGTAATTTCTGTTTGGGAGGTAGAGCAGAGGTCTATAACCTTTCTGATGAAGAAAGAGAAAAGGTGGAAAAGGTTATAAGGCTGTTTGACTTTGACTTTGTAGGCATAGATTTTATATTTAACAATGGTAAAATGGTTTTTAATGAAATAGAAGATGTTGTTGGTTCTCGAATGGTTTACACATACACAGATATTGATATAGTAGAAATGTATGTGGATTATATTTTGGAAAAGGTTGTAAAATGTAGTTGACAACTGTCGATTATAAGAGTACAATGAAATTGTTTGAATATTGTGTTGCAGGGGGACTGTTATCAGTTGAGAGGATTTATTATCCGACCCTTTGAACCTGTCAGTTAATACTGTCGTAGGGAGCAAGGATTGATTTTTAGCTTTGGTCTTTATGGACAAAGCTTTTTTGTTGTAAAAATTTATTCTTGTGATATGGAGTGATGAATATGTACAAAGTTCTTACTATTGCTGGAAGTGACTGTAGTGGTGGTGCTGGTATACAGGCAGATATTAAGACAATAACTGCTCACGGAATGTATGCTATGAGTGCCATAACTTCACTTACAGCACAAAATACAACAGGAGTATATGGTGTAATGGACTCTACTCCTGAAATATTAGGAAAACAGCTAGACTGTATATTTAATGATATTTTTCCTGATGCTGTAAAAATAGGTATGGTTTCAGACAAAGAACTTATCAAGGTTATTGCTGAAAAATTAAAAGAGTACAAGCCTAAAAATATTGTACTTGATACTGTTATGGTGGCTACAAGTGGAAGTCCGTTATTGAAGCCAGACAGCGTTAATGCACTTATAGAAGAACTTATACCGTTAGCTACAGTAATTACTCCAAATATCCCTGAGGCAGAAGTTTTAGGAAATTGCAAAATTGAATGTGAAAAAGATTTGAAAGATACTGCTATTGCACTTTATGAAAAGTATGGTTGTAATGTGCTTGTAAAAGGTGGTCATCTTAATGATACTGCTACAGATATTCTTTGTTGTAATGGAGAAATAACAGAATTTAAAGGCGAAAGAATTGACAACAACAATACCCATGGCACAGGCTGTACACTAAGTTCAGCTATTGCCTGTAACTTGGCTAAGGGATTAGATTTACCTGATGCAATAAGAAACAGTAAGGAGTACCTTGTTGGAGCTTTAAAGTACAATTTAAACATTGGCAAGGGAAATGGACCATTAAATCATTGTTATAAAATTATGGAGGATTAGAAGTATGGCATATGCAACTCAGATGGATGCTGCAAAACAGGGCATCATTACAAAGGAAATGGAAATCGTTGCAAAGAAAGAATTTAAAACACCAGAGGAAATTAGAGAACTTGTTGCCTGTGGTACAGTTTGTATTCCAGCAAACATTAATCACAAGTCTTTAAGTCCAGAGGGTATTGGTTCTGGTTTAAAAACTAAAATCAATGTAAACCTTGGTATTTCTGGTGACTGCAAGGATTACACAATGGAAATGAACAAGGTAAAAATGGCTATTGACTATGGTGCAGAGGCTATTATGGATTTAAGTAACTACGGTAAGACTAATACTTTCCGTAAGGAACTTATTGACTATTCACCAGCTATGATTGGTACTGTACCTATGTACGATGCTATTGGCTACCTTGAAAAGGACTTAATGAACATTACTGCAAAGGATTTCTTAAAGGTTGTAGAGGCTCACGCAAAAGAGGGTGTTGACTTTATGACAATCCACGCAGGTATTAACAGACGCTCAGTAGAAGCATTTAAGAGAGATAAGAGAATGATGAACATTGTTTCAAGAGGCGGTTCTCTCCTTTTTGCTTGGATGGAAATGACAGGTAATGAAAACCCATTCTTCGAATACTATGATGATGTTCTCGATATTCTTAGAACTTATGACTGTACAATCAGTTTAGGTGATGCTTTAAGACCAGGTTGTATTGATGATGCAACAGATGCAGGTCAGATTTCAGAACTTATTGAATTAGGATATTTAACAGAAAGAGCTTGGGCTAAGGATGTTCAGGTTATGGTTGAAGGTCCTGGTCATATGGCTATGGACGAAATTGCTGCTAATATGAAGATGCAGAAGAGATTATGCCACAATGCACCTTTCTATGTTTTAGGCCCTTTAGTAACTGATATTTTCCCTGGTTATGACCATATTACATCAGCTATTGGTGGTGCTATTGCTGCAGCTAATGGTGCTGACTTCCTTTGCTATGTTACACCAGCTGAACATTTAAGACTTCCAGATGTTGATGATGTTAAGGAAGGTATTATTGCAAGTAAGATTGCTGCCCACGCTGCTGATATTGCAAAGAAAATTCCTCACGCAAGAGATTTAGATAACGAAATGGCAAAGGCTAGACATAAACTTGACTGGGAGAGAATGTTTGAAGTAGCTGTTGACGGCGAAAAGGCTAGAAGATACTTTGAAAGTGTTCCACCAAAGGATAGACACAGCTGTTCTATGTGTGGTAAGATGTGTGCTGTAAGAACTACTAATATGATTTTAGACGGCAAGAAAGTTGAATTCTGTAAGGAAGACGGCAGTTGCGAATAATCTACATATAATTAAATATGTTTAAATAAAAGACGGTATTTCCTTTTGGAGATACCGTCTTTTATAGTAAATCGGAAAGATAAATCAGATAAATTGAAATAAAAAAAGACAGCAAAAAATGCTGTCTTAAACGGAGAAGGAGAGATTCGAACTCTTGCGCCGCTATTCACGACCTACTCACTTTCCAGGCGAGCCCCTTCAACCACTTGGGTACTTCTCCAAATGCTCTCAAAAATTGCAGAACAAAAGATATTATACAATATAATTATATGAAAAGCAAGAATTTTTTATACTATTAAAATAGATATACATACAAAAAAGCTCCCAAAGATACAAAATCTTCAAGAGCCTCTTTAAGAAAACGGAGAGGGTGGGATTCGAACCCACGGTCCCTTCCGGGATCACCGGTTTTCAAGACCGGCTCCTTAAACCGCTCGGACACCTCTCCACAATATATAATCGTCTGCCTCAGCAGAACAAAATATATTGTACACCATAAATAAATAAAATGCAAGAACTTTTTTTGATTTTTTGAAAAATTTTCTAATAGATGAAAATTAAGTAGGAAATATAGGTATGTATGTTTGGTTGTAAAGTGGAATTATTAATAGTTTATTTAGATTTATATTAAATATGTAATATATTTGGAAGATTTGTGTGATTGAAAAGTTATATCAAATTTTATAGTGAATTATTCTAAATAGTAAATTGAGTAACAAAAAAACTCCCAAAGATACGAAATCTTCAAGAGCCTTTTTAAAAGACGGAGAGGGTGGGATTCGAACCCACGGTCCCTTCCGGGATCACCGGTTTTCAAGACCGGCTCCTTAAACCGCTCGGACACCTCTCCA